>CEAB01067603.1_pt1 | contig 252230 bp, 163 predicted proteins | sample 557651 | NCBI WGS metagenome assembly CEAB01 (sample SAMEA3182046, study PRJEB8094) | gut metagenome | biome: human; feature: gut; material: Stool; isolation source: human stools | place: Canada | collected 2011-11-15 | reverse complement strand
TTTCCATGGCAATCCGCTTGCGCAGTTCCTCACACAGGCCTGACGTTTTCTTCCTGCGGTCATTGAACTGTCTCCTTGATATGAGATTGGGAATGCTGTCCTTGTATTCTTGCAATTTATAGTCGAACAACCACTTCTCACTATCAATGCTCTCGGTCTCTGCCGTCAGGGATAGCGCCACCACTTCCAAATCCGAAAACTTGGGAACAGGACCACGACGTGGAACATTACCCGAATCATTGACGAGATTTTCAGAGAATTGCTTGCATATCTCAAGTATTTTGACGAATTTTGCATAAAGGTTGTACATACGATGGTTTGAACTTAATGTTTTAATCACCACTAAGTTACTAAAAATCAGCGACATGTACAACTTTTTACTCATATTTATCAACTTAAATTAATTCCGCCAACGGGTTCACCTAACTGACCACCGTAATAATTAATCGGACGAAGATAATCGTCCTCTCCTTTCAAACGGCAATATGAATTGTGCGCCAACAAATTACCGGCCATAGCTTCATCCATTTCTACCGGTTTCACGTCGATGTACAAGCGGAAATTTTCTTTGGAAGGATCCGTTCCAAAGCCTTCTATCGTCACCAAGAAGAAAGGTTTATCGGAAATCTTCAGCGGCTCGGACAGTTTGAATTCAGCTACAGCAGCCTTTTTCAGTTTCGTATCCGTTGTCTCTTGGATATCATCCATAGATAGCGTAACGGCCTCTAAAGGCAACCCCATCAACTGAACACTACTTTCTCCCGTCAATGGATACCAAATCTGCATCAGCAATTTCGCTCCCGCCTCGTGTTTGGGTATCTCCGGCAGATAAGCCCGTACGCTGGTAATGGAAGCATCCGGATGAGCAATCATGAACAAGTTGCCATACCCCACCAGATTCAGGCTATTGGTTCCTCCTAAATATCCCGTTCCTTCTTGTCCGAACGGACGTTGACCGATTACAGCCGTTGTAGCCGGATCTTTGGCATCCGTACCCAATTGCAACATATTAGAGGTACAAATCTCTCCTTTCCCTCCGACCTTAAGTTTACCAGGTGCCGTATAAGTATAAGTTTGCCCCGCTCCGTCCTTCACTGTCATAGTAGGGAACGGATAGATACCGGACGTATTGTAAACCGCATCAGCATCCTGAGTTTCCAACTCCGTAGCATCCGCACCGGGAATAAACCAATGATAGTCTACAGCCTGCACGGAAGAATTGTCGATATAAGATACGGTTTCCCCCATCGGAGCCCACATATAAGCATCACGGTTAATGACCTTATTAAAAGAAAGGAAATTACAACAGGCGTTGTCATCCTGACTAATCATACCCAAATTACGCAAACCGACCGGATAACCATATTCGGCACTTTCGGCACTCCACACCGACGAACGTTTCGCAACCGGAACATTTTCCGGTTCCGCCACGATGGCACGGGTCTTATAATCCACTTGAGCCGAAGCCGGAACAGCCAGCATTCCAGTCAAAGCCCATAATACAAATGTTTGTTTCTTCATATTTTTACTGATAAATTAAATTGATTATTGCTTGATTAAGGTAGGAATCACCATAGCCGGTGAGGGCAAGCCCTGAGGTTCGAGCACCAACCACATTTTTGCATCCGAAGTCGACACGATATAGAACATCCCCTTCCGGGATACCACCGTCACGCCTTTGGAATCGAACAAAATACCTTTGATTTTCTTACAATATATGTTTTTGTTCAATGTATTGGCCGGAGCACCATTACGGATGCCTTCCACAAACTTCACCTCATCAGCATCTTTTATCTCATTCCGTTTCACGGTAAAGTTCCCCCATTCTGGCAAACCGTATTGGTTATTCACCACAAAACTCATGGCATTGAGTACGGTCTGCCCATGTGTACGACCTATTTCCGTCACCGTTTCCTGCGTGTCCACCTGATATTTCAACGTATCCACCGTAGCCTCGGCATTAAAGAAAAACTCCATGCGCTGCCACTCCGGAAAATCTTTTGAAAATTGCAGCAACTGTAAAGTGGCCGCTGCACTCGCACCTTTCATAAGACAATAAGGAACTGCCAACAGTTGTTCTACCGTCTGCCCCAGATTGAAGGGGCTGGAAGCCGCTTCTGTCAATATCACATTACCATCCGTCGTCATAAAAGTCTTTCGCGTATTATCCCATTTCATCTCTGAAACCGCCACTCCGGCAGCTACAACCGGCGAAGCAAAACGAAAACCGTCTGCCGTAAAATCCACCGGTATGTTAAGGGTTTGCTCGTCTGCCGTCATCACATCCAGGCTACGTTTGTCGTTTCCTAAAAACAAAGTAGCGGCATCCTGTCCCCCTACCTGCAAGGTGTGGAAGAAAGTAATATCCTTCCCTCCGTCAATATCCAAGGCCGTTTCCAAACGGACATGCTGAATCTCTCCTTCGGCCGCACGCGAAAGTTTGAAATCATTTCCTGATTTACGTCCCCTCACGTAAATCGTGTCTTCTGTCACTCGGCACACTATGAATTCAAACTCTCCGCCCTTGCCCGTCCCCAACGGGTACTCCGACGGGTCAGCCAAGTCATGCAGTATGGAATAAGTATCGAATGAAAGCACCGGACCTTCGGCATTGGCTATTTTATAGGTCGATTCGGAAGTCTCCCCTTCGGCATTTTCCATCGTTACACGTCCGTCCTTAAAACGCATTACAAAATTCACCATCGCACTGTTGGTAGGCGTATAATCGAAACGCCAACCATACTCCGAACTCTGCAACATGTCCTCACACTCGGTGATTGCCGCTTCGATACGCGATGTCGCATCCCGGTCGAACACGTCATCCACCTCATTCTTGCAACTACCGCACACACAAGCAGCCCATACGACCATCATCATGGACCATCCATGTCTCCTCATTTTCTTCATCGTTCAAGTTTCTTATTTAATTACGTACCGCAGCCTCGATCGCGGCTACCACTTCTTTCTGGAAATCTTTCATATCGACGCCCCAGTTATTTTTCATATAAGCCACCACAATGGCTTCCTTCTTACGCAAAGCTTCTACTGCCGTCGCATTCCCCGCACTCTCTATCATATTGTCCCAGTCCTCCGGAGAATTCGTCAACATGATAGACACCATCTCCGCAAAATCCTCGTCCGCACTTGAAGAAGCATAAGCCGTAATGAAACCTTTGGTCCGCGCCGTTTCGTCGTTCATCTGCATCCATGAAGAAGAATAAGAGGGAGTGATTTTCTCAAACTCTGCATCATATTCTACATTCTGGTGCAAAATATGGGCAAACTCATGGTGCATCACATGGGCATACGACTGAATCTGTTCCAACGTAAAGTTGAAATCGTTCACCGAATACAACACAATCTGCCGTCCGCCTTCGGCCGTACCTTCCGTCGTACTTCCGTCATCATTATAACTGGCACTCCCCACCAAAAGGATTTGCTTGGGTATGTAAGAACGTAAAGTCTGTTGTCCGACTTCCGCCGTGTAAGTATCTACCCACACTTTTTCGATCATCTCCAAAAACGGTTCCACCTGAGATTCACGGGGCGGTACCAAATTCTTCCGCATGTCGTCGGACGACACATCGCCTTGATTCCAACGATACACGACCTCCACATTGTATGGCACCGTATAATGGTCATAAATATACTTGTCCGTCTCGCTCAGCGCATTATAATCGAACTCCGGTACATGTATATTCGACCCACCGAGGTCTTCTTTGTCGCAAGCCGTCAGAAAGGACAGGCACAATGCTGCAAATATGATAATCTTTTTCATCTGTTAGCTTTTTTAAATTATAGTTACTACCAAAGTTCCTTACCGGGGATTAGGAACCACCCCATACGAAATAACCTCTTCAGGTATCTGCACTGCACGACGAAGGTCGCGACGTGCCAACACATCCGTGGCTCCCGTCTGATAAGCTTCGTGGGTAATTTCAATATCAAAACGCTTGATGTCGAACCAGCGTCCGCCTTCCATCAGCAACTCCCTGCGACGGAAATCTACCGCACAGTTGACAAAAGCCATTTGCTTCTCACTCATCTGGTTTTCATAGAAAGGATGCAATGGGGCAAACTTCTTATAATAAGTTTCCACCATTAACGAAGTGACAGGCTGAGCTATCGAATCGTAGTTCTTCACCTTATTCGTCAAAAACAACTCGATGTCTTCGCAAGCCTCATCGTAACGTCCGGCCATAGCCAAAGCCTCGATACGGTCGCACACCACCTCGTCAGTGGTGAAAAGCGGATCCATTACATAATAAATACCACTGTTGGAATTCACTCCGTCGCTCTTCAAATAGGGCTTCCACTTCATCATGGTCAAAGCCTCGCTGGACACATTATATGCTTCGGCACGATAAGCCCAAACCCCGTTCACCACATTATCATTTTGCTGAAATAGCGAGTTATTGACTGCAGTAGAATATCCGTAACGATAGAACGACTGATCCACGGCAAACTGAGATACAGTGGATGCCAACAGCAAATTCGCACTCTCCTGTACCGAAGTGTAGTTTTTCTCCCGATTGGCCGTAGACATCTGAATATATTCATTCCAATTCCGCAACGTCGGGTTATCCCCCAAAGCTTCGTCTGCTGCATCGATAGCTTTCTGCCACTCTCCGACATATAGATAGAAACGGCAGGCAAAAGCCTGGGCAGCCTCACGGGTAAAATGATATTTCGGTGTGTCACCGTATGCCTTATTGGAAATCAGAGGCAAGCCTTCTTCCAAGTCCTTGCGGATTTTGTCGTATGTTTCTTTCACCGACACACGCTCGTAATGCCCGAACACTTCTTTTTCCGGTTCCGTCACGTAAGCCACTCCCATATCGATAGCGGCAAACGCAGGATTATAATGTTGCGCAAACACATTCACCAGCATAAAATGATTGTAGGCCCGGCATAACAACGCCTCTCCTTTCTGTGCGGAACAATCCACGCCTTTGGCCTCCAATTCCGCAATGGCTTCAAGCGCATGATTGGCCGCCGCAATAGCCTGGTAACTGGCCATCCAGAAATAATTCGGGCTGTCCTGATAAGTCATGTCGATGTCCTCCCAATAGAACGCCTGACGATTAGCCCGATTCCAATCCGGCTGTACATAAGGATCCAATGTATTACCCCGGTCAGTCACATTGTCCGACATGGATTCGGTGAAAAAGACACAATTGGCATCGGGATAGGCAGAAACCAACAACTCCGATACAGCCTCGGGCGTATCGATGACCGTACGGTTGTCGGGCACCTCATCCAAAAAGTCGTTACAAGCCGTAGAAAGCAAACCGGCACAGAACGCAGCTACATAGCATGATATATATTTATTTCTCATTTTCTTCTGTCTTGCAAATCATTAAAAACTGGTTCGTATAGATAAAGTCAACTGGCGTGGCAAAGGCATGGACACACCTCCGCTCTGGAAGAATTCCGGATCCTGCCCATTCAGTTTCTTATCGGCATAGATGAGCCACAAATTGGAAGCCACCAACCGTAACTGCAAACGGTTCATGCCGATTGTTTTCATCCACTCCCCATTGAAATCATAAGAAAGAGTGAGTTCCTTCAACCGCAGGAAACCACCGTTGGCTACACGGATATCCGAATAGTTATAGGCATTGTAGGCTATATCGAGATTCTCGATGTTGGCATACTGATAGGATGAAGGAATGGCCGGCACATTCGTGTAATGCTCATCGCCCGGCTTCATCCAACGGTTCTTCAGATCCTTCGGCATGGCACTGTAATCACCGTATGAAGCCGAGAAGTCCGGATCCAGGCGCAACTTATTGCCGGCCTGGAAAGTGAAGTACAATCCCAACGTCCAAGCTTTATACTTAAATTGGTTATCGAAACCTCCCGTCACGGTTGGGTCTACCGAACCTTCATACTTCAGATAAGCATGATCTGTACTTTGAAAGTTGATACCCGTAGAAGTCAGTTCGCCTTTCTCGTTGATGAACTGGGGAATCCCTTGTCCATTCAAACCTTTATACTGCAAAGAGAACAGTCCCCGTACAGGATAACCTTCCAACGGGGCACCTTCGGCCACCATCAAGTCGAAAATGCTGGAGGTAGACTCCAGATTGGTAATCTCGTTATGATTATAAGCGAACGTAAGGTTCGAAGTCCACGAGAAATCCTTGCGCTGAATATTCTTCGTGTTGAGCGTAAATTCCACACCCCACGATTTCATGTCGGCATAATTGGCATATTTCCATTTTTGGCCTCCCATGCCACTGGTACGTATCAAACCGATAAGGTCGAATCCCCGGCGACTGTAAATATCCGTACTCAGACTGATGCGATTGCGCAACACTCCGAAATCGAAACCGAAGTTGAACTCATATTGTTTCTCCCACGTCAAATCCTTATTCTGCAAAGACTCGATATAAATCTGCGATTCTTTATATCCGTCATCGCCGCGGTAAGTAGTAGAGTTACGGAATACAGCCAAAGCGTTGTCTGCAGGTCCCATTGTAGCTGTCAATCCGTATGTGGCACGCAAAGAGAGGGTCGAAACCACATCCTGATGTTTCATAAATTCTTCTTCCAGCATATTCCACGAACCCGACACGTTCCACGTAGGCAACCAACGGGCATCACTCGAACGCCCCAAGCGGTTGGAACCATCCATACGCCCCGTCAGGTTGAATGTGTAACGTCCTTTATAAGAAAAACTTCCGGTAGCAAAGAATGCTACAAAACGGTCATAATACTGTGAAAGACCGTAATAGTTATCACCCCCTAACAGCAATTGCTGGATGATGCGATAGTCTACGAAAGGCGTACCGCCACGATCCCATTGGAACCCGTATCCGTTGTTAAAACCGGACTGACGGTCGGCCGATTTTACTTCGGAACCGGCCATGATATTAAAAGGATGCTCATTGGCTATGAGACGATTATAATTACCGGACACCCTGAAATAGTAACTCTTCAGGATATTGTTCGTCGTGTTGTAGAAACCGCCTTTCGGCATCACGACTTCGGGCACGGCATCCGGATTATCCGGATCACGATAGAGGAACTTGTTCTTTTCACGGATAGTCGCATCTCCCGCCGCACGGTAAGCCATGGCCAAATTGGAATTCCCCGTAATCTTATGCTCCTGAGTAGACTTCACATAACGGAATGCTCCGATGGCACTCAAGTCCAGCCCCTTGACCGGCTTATAAGTCAGTTCCATCTGATACTTCATGTCGGCCATGTCCAAATCTATATAATTGTTCTTGGCCTCATTCAGAATATTGAACGGCGCATAATTCATGATATACGTCTCGTCAGGACTCATCGTACGACTGGTATTCAGGGCGTAACTGAAAGGGTTGATATCGAAATCGCGCGAATACTCACCGCTCACAGGATCTGCCGTACGGTCCAAAGTACCCGGCGCACGCTGGTTACGTACCGAACCGTTCAGGCTCACCCCTAACGTGAGCCACTTACTGATATCATAACTGGCATTCACATTGGCTGTATAACGACGGACCTTGTCAGACACGCTCCATCCCGGATCGTCGAGAAAGCTCATCGACACGTAATAACGGCTACGGTCGGTTCCCGAAGAAATGCTCACAGAATTGTTGCTTTGGATAGTAGGCCGGAACAATTCCTTAAACCAGTTCGTGTTGCGCATCTCGGCTTTCTGCAAATAAGCCAGACGAGCCGACTCCGTATTCATGAGCTCTCCCCGATATATCAAGTCGTTCATCAAATAAAATACCCCGCCGTTCTCCGTACGCGCCATCTTGGAATGGTTGAACCATCCTTTATCTTCCAACTCCATCAGGACAGACATCTGGTCTTTGGAATTCATAATATTATACTGGCGGTAAGAGGGACGAGTACGTACGGTGAACTCACCCGTATAACTGATACTGGCATGCCCGTTCTTTCCTTTCTTAGTGTTCACCACAATCACTCCGTTCATGGCACGCGCACCGTACAATGCCGTGGCCGAAGCGTCTTTCAATATCTGGAAATTGTCGATGTCGTCGGGATTCAATCCAGCCACAGCGGAACTGATCAGCGTGGCGGCATTACCGGACGAGAGGTCGTCGGCGGAAATCTCCACCACATCCTCCAGCACGACACCGTCCACAACCCAGAGAGGCGTTTGGTTACCATAGATGGAAGAAGCACCGCGCACACGGATCTTCGGCGCAGCACCGAACGTACCGGACACAGACTGTACGCCCACACCGGCCGCCTTACCTTGCAACATCTGACTCACATCGCCCACACCATCCACTTTCGCTTCCTCACCGGAAATACGACTGGCCGCACCGGTAAACAGCTTGCGATCGATTTTCTGATAACCGGTCACCACAACCTCATCCAATTTCTTTTCCTTATCACTCATCACGACTTTCATCGGTGTATCTGCCACTGCCAATTCCTGCGGAGCCATACCGACGAAAGTAAATTGTAGCGTTTTGCCGTCCGCTGGTACATTCAGTGTAAATTTACCGTCTATGTCCGTAGCACACATGGCATCCGGATGCTCTTTGCAACGCACGGCCACTCCCGGAAGCGGTTCGCCCAAGTCGTCCAGCACTACGCCTTCCACCTTTTTCCTCTCCTCCTCACCGTCTTTCTTCGCAGGATATATATTTATCGTCCGATCTTTCACCTCGTATGACAACGGCTGACCGGCCAAGATTTTAGCCAACACTTCATTGACACTCCCGTTCGTTACGTTCAGACTGATTCTTCGCGATAAATCCACATCGCCCACATTCAGCCACAAAGAATAAGACGTCTGGGTATTCAATTGCTCCAAAGCCTCTTTGACGGTTACGTTATTCAGATTCAGCGTCACAGTACCTTGCTGTGCCCAAACCGTTCCCGAACTGCAAAACAGGCTTAAAATCAGAAGCCTTTCAAGTAGTTTTTTACGTTTCGCGTTAAACATTTCTCTATTTACTATGATTATTATAAATGATTATTCTCCGATAAAGACCGTGTCGCCTTTGATCTGATAGGAAACCTGTTCGCCTCTCAACATCACGTCCAATATGGCAAAAATATCTTTCCGGTTCCGGAAATCGCCATAGTATTTTTCCTGCAATATACCAGGTTTCTTCACTACGATATTCACATGAAACACCCGTTCCAACTCCTGCACAATCTGTTCCATAGACATCTCATCGAAAAACAAGGCTTCCGCTCCTCCCGCATGCTCCGTCATTTCCGTTTCCGCCGTATCCTCGGATATACCCTCATCCCTTTGTCCCACACAAGTCCAAGCTACGTCCGGTGCCGTTTCCACCACCTTCTTCTCCATCACATCCCGATTACGATCCAACACGACCTGTTCGCACGGCTTCAAAGTTACGGTATGGGGCACACGTCCCGTCACACTCGACACATCCAGACTACCGCGTACCAAAGTGACCTTGGCAAAACGCTCCTCCGGATAGGACTTGAAATTAAAGACCGTCCCCGTCACCCGGACACGAATATCACCGGAACGAATAATAAAAGGTTTATGCTTATCCTTAGCCACTTCAAACATTCCTTCTCCTTCCAACTGAAGTTCGCGGTCGGTCTGCCCGAATCCCGGACTCAATGTCAGACAACTCCCGGAATTCAGCCAAACTTTGGTTCCATCGGCCAGTATGATCCGTTCTTTCATTCCCTTCGGCACTTTTATCTCTCGCGCACATCCCTGCACCACTTGTTCTTCTGCCACTTTATCTTGCTGTTGCCATACAGCCAGTCCGCCTCCCAAAAGGATGACTACCATTGCCGCACAAGCCACTAATTTCCGACTGAAAATCTTGTGAACGAAAAAAAACGGCATATTCTCTCCCTTTATGCTTCTCAGGAAACGCCCGTATGCTTTCTTCCTTTCTTTTTCGAATATAGGTATACGTTGCTGAATGCCCATCCACCGATACAAAAGTATACGGCGCTCGTAATACTTACGGTGCTCTTCATTTGCCGAAACCCATTCGCGCAACACGTCTTCCGCCTCCGGAGACAAGCCTTCCGACCATTGCTTCTCTATCAATAAATCTATATCTCTATTTGTTTCCACTTTGACGCTTTTTTCTTCTAAGACGAAACAAATAGATACGATGGGTAGTATAAAAACAGAAATAATTTATTTATGCTTCAAAAAACAGCATAAACCACCGAACTTTTCACCGAAAAAGCCATGAAAATTATGATTTAAAACTACAAACCATATTATTCTGACACACACATTCTTCAATTCAAAGAATGAAGCAGTCTTGAAAGTAACATAAAAGACAATATTTGTAGCAAAATGTAAGCACTCAACTTATCCTGTAACTCCGCATGTGCCCTCTTCAGATGATATTTCACGGTATTCACCGAGATGTGTAACATATCGGCAGCCTCCTGGTAAGTCTTATTCTCCATGCGCACCAATATAAAAACCCGCCTCCGCTCCTCCGGCATCTCATCAATCGCCCGGTCCAGCAACTCAGCCAATTCATCCGAGATCAATTGCTCGAACAAGTCCTTTTCGTCTGCCATTGCCCCTCCGAACATTCCGTCCAAGGAATCATAATACCCTAAAAAATCCGAATTCTGACGCTGCGTCCTGAGATGGTCGATACATTTGTTACGCACGGCACGTAAAAGATAAGCACGCAAAGAAGTCGTAATCACCAGTTCGTTTTTCTTTTCCCAAAGGTTCAACAGAACATCCTCCGTCAAAGTCTGGCACATGGCGGAATCGTTCACATAATCCATGGCCACACTGCACATCAAAGCATAATAATCCTTAAAGACTTTCTCAAAAGCCTTTAAATCACCTTCTTTGATGCACTTGATTAACTCATTATCCCCTGCGTCCATGAACAGCTTAATTAAATAAGTCAAATACAAAGATAAAACAAATGATTTTATTTTCCTTATATCTAATTCACAAAAAATACGGGATATTCCGCTAAAAACGCAAAATACCCCGTCTATTTCATCCGGTTTCCCGAACCGCCAAACATGGTCATAGTGGAGCGATTTCCAACACGCCTCCTTTCTCGCATTCAAAGCCGGCTTCCAATGTGGTCGTATCAGAAGCTTTCATCGTCACGTTTGCTCCAGACTTCACCACGACCTTTCCCTGCGGCTGCGCAGTCGTCACCTTCTCTCCGACCATAATATTTTCGCCCGTAACGGTATGCGTGGAAGTAAACGTCCGGTTTTGTACATAAACCACCTCGCTATCCTGCACACGGGCCACGTAGGGCCTATAATTATGCTTGTCCACCGAGATATAGCAATCCGACGGGATGTTTTCAAAAGTAGCCGCAGACACGTTTTCCACGGACGAGAAATAAGTACCATCTTCGGTAGTGGCCGTAATGGTACAAGCCGTCCCCCATAACAAAAAGAACAGATTCATCCAACGTTTCATAAGCACCTCCTTCCTTATTGGGTAATGATCATACGTTTGGTGTCGATCACCTTGCCATCGGCCACCAAAGCATAAAGATACATTCCGGGGGCGAGGTTTCCGGCTTCGAGCGTCACGGAAGACTTGCCACGGCTCTGTAACGTCTTTTGATCTACCTGCGTGCCGTTTAAATCATAAATGTATAGAAATGCTGACTTTACACTTTCCGGCAACGTATAACGCACCACTGTCGTTTGCGTGAACGGATTCGGGTCGTTTTGCTCCAATGCCGGGACATCCAATGCGTTACTGCCGACACCCGTTTCGCTTCCGTTCCGGGCACGCACATTATAGGTCTGCGCTCCCTGCAACGATACCACCTGTGCACGAAGTTCATTAACAGACTGCACTAAAAGCGGAATCATCTCCGTGTAGTTGATACAAAGGTCGCCTTCCTGACTTTCATAAACCAAGTCTGGATAGACTTCTTTCAGCACCTCGGCATCCAGTCCGTAATGCGTTTTCTCCAATGCTTGTATGTCCGTCACAGAACGGGGAGCGGCAGCCACGGTATCGCCCGACGCTGCAAAAGCCTGCACCGCTTGTGGTTCGGACAGGTTATACTGCACGGCGGTCAACTGAGAAAGTTTCTCGCCCACCGACATGCTGTTCTCTCCATCGCTTTCCGCTGACAAGGGCACCACCGCCGAACGCCCCATCAAAGTAGAACGGGAAGCGGAAGGTGTCAGCACCGTACCATAGAAATTTCCTGTAGTACGGACATCGCCTTGAAAATAACCGGCATAACGTCCGGGAACATTAAGATCTATATTATCCAAAACTCCTACCACAGCCGCACCATTCTGACTGCCTCGCAGATTGCCAAAAACCGCATAATTATAACCACTGGTCGAATTTCCGGATTCACCAAATACACCCCACGCTCGACCTCTACTCAAAGAATTGGATGTATACGCCCTTCCTTTCACCCCCATATAAAACTTCATCCCATCAATTACGTTCTCACCATAAATAGCCATAAGGTCATTAATAGTAACCCCCGTAGTACCATTACGCTTCACATAAACGCCTTGATCATTAGACCGAAAAGCGGCCTTCCATCCCCCGCTTCCAGTAACGCTTTGGTCTCCACCTACCAATAGTGCAGACTGTGCTACTACCGAAGATTGAATCCCCACATTTCCATTGGAATGCACTTTCAACTGTGCAGACATATTGGTAAAAACGAAAACAACGCTTACCAATGCAATTAACTTTTTCATAAGCATTCTTTTTTAAGATTAATATTCGACATCAAATATAACAATATTAACATTAGAGTCCAAGTGAAATTTCATTTTTTGCAAGACATGTTCAAAAAAGCACATTTTCTAAATAAAAAGCATTCAAAACCATCATAAAAACAAAATATTTCATACTTTTGTCCCAAACAAATAAGCCCTATGGGAAAAAAGACAGTATCAGTCGTAATGTGTACATACAATGGAGAAAAATACCTGCGCGAACAAATGGATTCCATCCTCGCGCAAACCTACCCTATCCATGAAATCATCGTTTGCGACGACTATTCCACAGACGGTACAATGAACATTTTACAAGAATACGCTACAAAATTTCCATTCATCAAAGTACACCGAAATACACGAAACAAAGGATGCAATCAAAACTTTCATGATATATTCTATCAAGTATCTAAAAAAGTAGACTATATAGCAATATCCGACCAAGATGATATTTGGTTCCCAGAGAAAATAGGAACGGAAGAAAATTGTCCAAGCATAAGCCACATTCCCCTATATCTCCTTATATATATGGAACATATAACTTCTTCAAACTTAGAAACACGGAAAGTTTTAAATGTTTTTACAACAATATTTATGAAAAAACATCTCCAACACACCATCCCATCTTACACCAAATAACCAAACTATCCAATAGCCACAACCCTTTGGATCTTTTACGGCTTTGTTTCGTTTGTATGAAACATCGCAAACAAATATATCCCCATCCTCACAAGGGTAAAGGGTCTATTTTTGCGCTTCGTGGCTTTTTCTCTCCATTCATTTGTACTTATTATAATATACAATTCTACAATACGAAAACTGAGCACAACTCCCAGTTTAATAAAAAACAGAAATGAAACCTTAGGTTCGTTTCTTACAAAAACGTATATCATATAAAAAAGATACTCCAAAAACTTGGGAAGACAAAAAAGTTTCCATATTTTTGCAAAAGAATGAATCCTAATAACAAAAGGACAAAACATAAAATGGAACAAAGTATTATCCGTTTTTTCTAATAATTCCACAAATGGACAATATGCAAAAAATACCTGTGTTCTTTACTTTTGACGCTAATTACTTGTTAGCAGCAAAGGTTGCCATTCACTCCATGATGAAACATGCCTCACAGCAATATTGGTATGAATTATATGTATTCCATACAACTTTGTCCCCAAAAGCCCAGCAATCTTTACGGAACAGCCTAAAAGAATTTACACATACCGAATTACACTTCATCGATGTCACACAATACAATGAAAAAATCAAAAATTTCGGGACTAAAGCACATTACTCCAAAGAAATTTTCTATAAACTTATTGCAACAGACGTCCTTCCGCAATATGACAGGATTATATGTTCGGACGTAGACGTGGTTTTTACCGGCGATTTCTCTCCCGTATTTTTCATGTTCCCGAACGAAAAATTTTATTATGCCGGTGTCGGACCTGTGGAAAACAGTCGTATGCCTTACTACCGGAAAGACTTCAGTACGACGGAAATGGAAATACTTGAACATGAAATTGCTGCAGGATTCTTACTCATCAACCTTAAAGAATTGCGCAACGACCATAAGCAAGAAGAAATTATCAACTTTTATGTCAACAACTATCCACGACTACGTTTGCCGGAACAAGACTGCATTATTTTAACCTGTTGGCCCTACATCAAATATTTACCGGTCGATTATAGCTTGCCTATCTCCTTCTATCGGTTAAACATGAACCAAAGAGATTTTTATCAAGGCAATACCGAATTTGCAGGAGACAAAGCCACTGCACTCGCCAAGTTTAATAAAGGATTGGCACATCCCGTACAAATTCATTATGCAGGTTTCGACAAACCGTGGAATTGTTTCCGGCTCACCCGACGGCAAGACTGGATAAAGGCTATGAAATCCACCCCGGGAGGAATGGTATTATACCTCAAATCGTTACCGCGGAATTTATTGATGCGAACTAAGCGATATAGCCTGAAACGATTCTTACGAAAAACTTATAAAAGAATAACCAACAGATGAATTTCGCCTCAAAAATACCTGTATTACGAAGTTTTGCCCGCGCCTATGCACTTACTAAATTCAAAAAAGAATGGCGCAAACGCAATAAGCAAAACCAAACCGTACCAATGAATACCTTTCCCATGGAATGTGTTGAAATAGGCAACGGTACATACGGAGAGTTGCATGTCTTGAGCTATTTTCCTCCAATAGAGAATTTGACAATAGGAAACTATGTATCATTAGCTTCAAACGTACATTTCATTTTAAGCGGTAACCATCAGACCGAAACGCTATTCACTTATCCCATACGCTCAACCCTTGAAGGCAAACACTGCCAGACAGACAGCCGGAGTAAAGGTCCTATCATAGTTGAGGATGAAGTTTGGATTGGCTACGGAGCAACAATACTATCCGGTGTTACGATTGGCAAAGGAAGTATCATAGCAGCCGGAGCCATTGTGACATCCGACATTCCTCCCTATGCAATTGCTGGAGGCAACCCGGCCCGAATCATCCGTTACCGAGTGCCCGAAGAAATAATTCCAATTATCAAGGATGTCTATTTAAATGATTTGCACCCAACGCAAATAACAACGCTTTTAGATGAGTTATATCGTCCGCTAAAGACCACAGAGGACGCATTACGTATCATAAAATTACTTCAACATGAAACCTAACAATAATCAAAAAGTAAGGGTTATCGCCTTTTATCTGCCGCAATTCCATCCCACCCCGGAAAACGACAGATGGTGGGGCAAAGGATTCACGGAATGGACCAACGTGGGCAAAGCCAAACCTTTATTCAAAAGACATTACCAGCCACGTGTGCCGGCAGATTTAGGCTACTATGACCTTCGTTTGCCGGAAACACGTCAAGCCCAAGCCGATATGGCACGTGAATATGGCATAGAAGGTTTCTGTTACTGGCATTATTGGTTTGGAAATGGCAAGCAACTATTACAAAGACCATTCAATGAAGTGCTAAATAGCGGGAAACCGGATTTTCCCTTTTGTTTGGCATGGGCCAATCACAGTTGGGAGGACAAACAATTCAACAAAGATGGGGGACATAAAATGTTAATGGAACAACTCTATCCCGGGGATGAAGACTACATTGCACATTTCAATGCTGTGTTACCTGCTTTTCAAGACCCAAGATATATTCGCATACACGGAAATCCAATATTTGTAGTCTACTCTCCTAAAGAAATCCCCAATCCTCCCCACTTTATCGAACTGTGGCAAAAGCTTGCCTCCCAACACGGTTTCCGCATTCACTTTGTAGGACATACCTCTAAAATTGAAGATTTGGCTCTGTTTCGCCAATGGGGATTTGATGCTAACGTTTTAATAAGGCTATTTGATGTATTCAAAAAGGATTTTTCTTTGTGGGAGCGCATAAATGCCAAGTTCCAACGTATTGCATTAAAAAAAGGACGTCGTATTGAATATAGCCGTGCCTCTCAATACTTTCAAGGACCTGAGGAACAAGCTAACGACTGTTACCCTACTCTCATTCCTAATTGGGATCACTCTCCCCGATCGGGCCGATCCGGACATATCCTCATCAACTCAACCCCTGAAAAATTTAAAAAACACATTATAAAATCATTCAACAACATATCACATAAAACAAGAGAAGATCGTATTGTATTCCTCAAATCCTGGAATGAATGGGCTGAAGGGAACTATATGGAACCTGATCTGAAATTCGGAAGAGGATATCTTGAAGCATTAAAAGACGCTATTCAAGATGTATTTTATCTATTGAAAGACAAATGAAAACGGTTTATCTACCATTTCTGTCACAACCTATAAAATTCATCCAAAGCCCCTATATCAATACTTATCGTTTCTATCGGAACAGATCAGGACTCCACCTGAAACCGTACGACACAGACACAATATCCACAGTTGACAGGCCCCAAAGACTCCCAAAAACACTACAACAACTACAGCCGAACGATTTTCCGTTTGGCTGTAAACGATTTCTCATTCTGCGGCAAACAAGAAAAAGGACGAAGGAAAGGCGAATAACACTCCCCTCTCCATCCTTCAAGGAGTTTTTTCAGAAAAGGGTTCGCATCCTTCATATTATTTGTGTACCAATAAATTACGGTGAACTTTCTTCTATAACGTCCTTCACCAAAGCTTCACCTCTCCTTCACTCAAAGAGGCATTGTGCACAACCGAATGAACTATAAAACAAACCATTAAGGTGAACCCTATTGTTTTTGCGCAAAAAATGGACATAAACCATTTTGAAACGGTATATCCATCAACCGACCAACCATATTCACGTCATGAAAACGGAATGAGCTCATCCTATCACAACCCGGCAATCTCGTCCAAGGACAAGCCCGTGCAAAGGCTTATCGTCTCTACCGGAACAGATGAAGCCTTCATCTTCTTGGCTATGTCCAACCGTTCTTCTGCACGACCTTTCTGCTTCGCGAAATCCAACGTGGCCAACTGGTCACGGTACACCTTGATGCTTTCGTCGTATTTCATACGCTCTTCTTTCGACAAAGACGCGATGTCCACTATCTGCTCCAACTTCTCGAACACAGACTTACGAGCCTTGAAAGGCAACCTCTGCAATGTCTCCATATTTTTCAATACATATATCCAACGTTCAAAGTCATTCTCACACTCCGATTCCTCTTTCTTAAAACAAGGCAACTGCAGAAACACGAAACGGAGCTTATCGGAAAACGGCACGTGCGTGTCACGATCCGACAGCACCACGTCCGTACGGAAATTGCCCTCGGAATCCTTCATCTCGAAATTCAGGAAAAAAATACCGTAAACGGCTTTCAAATTGAATTTCCAATTCGCACCGCGTTCGCCCTGCCGCGACATCGCACGGCACAAATAATAAATCGCACGCTCACGGATATAAGCCTGCTCGCAGTTCTGCATCTCAACGATGAACTCCTCGCCCGACTCCGTCGTGCAATAAATGTCGTAAATCGTACCACGGTCTCCTTGGAATTCCGGCAACAGCTCCTTGTCTAAGAAACTGATGTCCTTTATCTGCTTCTCGCCTCCCAACAGATTGTTCAGGAAGTCTATCAATAAGTCTTTATGACGGACTGACCGAAAATCCGCTTGAAGCCCACATCTGTGAAAGGATTGATGAACCTGCCCATAACACCATGTTTTAACTTTCACAAAGATAAAGAAATATCCTATCTTCCAAGCATAAAAACAGAAAACGAACACATAATTTTTGTTAAGCCTCCATTACCAACAAAAGACAAAGAATGTTAATGCCGACAAACTGAAGCTTGTCGCCACAAGAGATTTTATTTATTTTTGTAAACTCTTATAATCGTTGACTGCAAATACATTAGCAGCAGACAGTAATGCGAGGCACTTCTTTGTACAAAAAACAACGGTCTTGGCAGCAACGAATCTATTTGGAAACGGGAATCTGTATAATACAGTTTATGGCAAAGGCCATACGTAGAATCAAACGCACATTGAAAGGGGATTTCGGAACATGAAGATTTATTATTACCACACACGTCCCATAGAGGAAGCATTGAAGGAATGGGAAAAGCATTTGCACCCCGGACATATCCTGTATGGACTGACCCATTTCAACAAATATGGCATCACGCCGATACTCCATCCTTTCCGCCGTTTTTCATCCCGCCTCAAATTATCATTCTACAACTTCTTCGAAATTATACGTTGCAAGGAGACATACGATTTGCTATATGGTACTTCTTTTTACGGTTTAGAGCTTATTATATTTTGCCGCGCTTTGGGATTATTCCGCAAACCTATCGCCATTTGGCATCACCAAGCCGTAGTCCGCAACCCCAACCCAATAAAGAACATGATTTCACGCTTCTACTACAAAGGTATTGACCAAATGTTCTTTTTCAGCCGAGCTTTGATAAACGATTCCCTGCAATCGGGCAAGGTTACTGCCGACCGGCTGCACCTGATACATTGGGGAGCCGACATCGACTTCTATGACTACCTACGCCAACATCTTCCTGCCACAGGCAGTGGGAAACAGGAAAAGGCATTCATCACGACTGGCAAAGAACATCGTGACTTCGCCACATTGCTTAAGGCATTTGCCGAAACAGGGCTTCCCGTCGAAATCTTCACCACTCCGGATCCGGAATATCAAACCCTGCTGAAAGCATACAAGGCATATTCCAATATACAGGTACATTTCACGGTGGGTATTCTCCCCCACATGCTAGCCACGGAAGTTTGCCGTTCAAGATTCGTAGTAATTTGTTGCCAAGACTTTTCTTACACCGTCGGACTGACCACTCTGGTCGAGGCTTTTGCGTTAGGCCTCCCCGTAGTCTGCACCCGTAATCCCAAATTTGAAATGGACATAGAGAAAGAAGGCGTGGGAATCTACGTGGACTACAATGATGTGGAAGGATGGAAACAAGCCATTACATATTTATACACTCACCCCGAAGAAGCCCGACAGATGGGGCATAACGGCCGTAATCTGGCTGAACGGGAATTTAATTTAGAACATTATACTTACGAATTATCTGTGATATTAAAAAATATGGCAAAAACGTATGGTTAATGAATAACATTCACAATGTTTCCTGCCTCCCAAATTGCCATGGTAGGCAACAGCAAACGACAGTCCGCCACTTTACCACAAAAACGAAGGCTCACGCTCGGTAAAAATCCGGCCTTCGCACGGCATGAAATCGAAAATAAAACCTTATCTTTGCTTTTGACTGATACAAGGAGGAAAAGTCATGGAACAACAACGCAGGTTTTACCCCATCGGGATACAAACGTTTTCCGAACTAAGGAACAAACCCTATTTATACATCGACAAGACGGAACACGTGTACCGCATCACGCATTCCGACTCCAAATACGTATTTCTCAGCCGTCCGCGCCGTTTCGGCAAGTCATTACTCACCAGTACCCTGCAGGCCTATTTCGAAGGCAAGAAAGAACTGTTCAAAGGACTGGCTATCGAAAAGTGGGAAACGGAGTGGACGGAATATCCCGTGTTGCATTTCGACATGAGCATGGGCAAGCATTTGGACAAGGAGGGACTGGAACGCTACCTGTTGTGGCAACTGAAGACATTGGAAAGGAATTTCGGCATCGAATCTGAAATCCCTGACACGAACACACGCCTTACAGACCTCATCCGCCGAGCCTGCGAACAGACAGGCCGACAAGTGGTGGTACTCATCGACGAATACGACGCTCCTCTGCTCGACGTGGTACATGAGGAAGAAGACCTGCCCACTCTGCGCAACGTCATGCGGAACTTCTACAGTCCGCTAAAGGCCTGCGACCCCTACCTGCGATTCGTCTTCCTCACCGGCATCACCAAATTCTCTCAACTGAGCATCTTCAGCGAGCTCAACAATATTAAAAATATCAGCATGCTACCGGAATACGCCACCGTATGCGGTATCAGCGAGGAGGAAATACGGACGCAAATGGCAGCCGACCTCGAAATGCTGGCCGGAAAGCTCGGCACCACCCCCGAAGAGGCCATGCGGCAACTCAAAGAGAATTACGACGGCTACCATTTCACATGGCCCTCACCCGACATTTATAATCCTTACAGCTTACTCAACGCTTTTTCCGACGGAAAGCTGGGTTCTTACTGGTTCGGGAGCGGCACGCCCACCTACCTCATCGAAATGCTCAACAAGTTCGATGTGCCACCTTCTAAAATCGGGGGTACCGAAGCCATGGCATCCGATTTCGACGCGCCCACCGAAAGGATGACAAGCATCGTCCCACTCCTCTACCAAAGCGGATACATCACCATCAAAGACTACGATGTAAACTTCGACGCTTACACCCTCGACATTCCCAATAAGGAAGTCCGAATCGGACTGATGAGAAGCCTCATCCCTTATTATATCACCCCCGACAGCCTGTCCACCAATTCCATGGTGATTCACATGGCCAGAGCAATGGCGCGCGACGACATGGACGGTATGTTGCAACTTCTCCAAACGTTCCTCTCTACCATACCCTACTGCGAACGGACTGACACCGAGGGGCATTACCAACAAGTACTCTACATCATCTTCAGCCTCCTCGGTTACTATGCGGATGTGGAAGTGCGTACTCCCCAAGGAAGGGTAGACGTCGTGTTGCGCACCCCAACCACACTCTACCTCATCGAGGCTAAACTCAACCGGACGGCAAAAGCAGCCATGCAGCAAATCAACCTCAAAAACTATCCTGAACGCTTCGCCCTATGCGGGCTTCCCGTGGTCAAAGTCGGCATCAACTTCGACCTCGAACGGGAGACATTGGGGGACTGGGATATCGAAAAGTAGCAAATTATTCAATAAAACATGGATACAGCACCGATATTACTATTCGTCTACAACCGCCCCGCACACACCCGGCAAGCCTTAGAGGCCTTGTCGCGCAACACGTTGGCCGCTGCCAGCGACTTGTTCATCTACTCCGATGCCGCACGTTCGGAAGCCGACTGCGCAGCCGTGGAAGAAGTGAGGCACATCGTAAGGGAAGCCAAAGGTTTCCGGCAAGTACACGTCACGGAACGTGAACAGAATTGGGGACTGGCAAGGAACATCATAGACGGTGTCACCACAATGGTAAACCGGTACGGACGGGTCATCGTATTGGAAGACGACTTGGTCGTGGCTCCGCATTTCCTCCGGTTCATGAACGATGCACTGGATATTTACGCTGACGTCCCCCAAGTAGGACACATACAAGCCTACGACTTTACCAATGACCCGAGTTTGCCTGACACGTTCCTTATCAAATGGACCGGAAGTTGGGGGTGGGGCACTTGGAAACGCGCCTGGCAATTCTTTAATCCCGACGGGAAAGCCTTATTGGAAGAGCTCAAACGGAAGAAACTGACCTACACATTCGACTTTAACGGAAAATACGGATATACACGCATGCTCCGCCGACAAACCGAAGGAAAGAATAATTCTTGGGCCATCAGATGGAATGCCTCTCTTTTTCTCAATGACATCCTGTCGCTCAATGTGGGAAAATCACTTGTACAAAACATCGGGTTCGACGGTAGCGGAACGAATTGCGGTGGCGGGAACCTATACCGGTCAGGGCTTTATATGGAGCCATTACCGGTGGTAAAAATAGAACCGATAGAAGAATGCGCCGAGGCAAGGAAAGCCTACTCACGTTATTATGCCAAGACCAATTCATTCATGGCCAAAGCCATAAGACGAATAAAACGGACATTAAAGGGAGACTTCGGTGCATAAGTCCATGCCTCGAAAAGAAACAAATTGAAAAACGTATGAGAGTCCTCATTATCAATACATCCGAAAACATAGGAGGGGCGGCCATCGCAGCCAACCGTCTCATGGAAGCCCTGAAAAACAACGGGGTCAAAGCCAAAATGTTGGTGCGTGACAAACGGACGGACCAAATCACGGTGGCCAGTTTGCCCCAGTCTCCCCTGCTGAAAGCCAAATTCGTATGGGAACGCGTCTGTATCTGGAAAGCCAACCGGTTCAAGAAGCACAACCTATTTCAAGTGGACCTGGCCAACACCGGTACGGACGTCACCTCATTACCGGAATTCAAAGAAGCCGATGTCATCCACCTGCATTGGATAAACCAAGGCTTCCTTTCCCTGAAAGACATACGCCGCATCATAGACAGCGGCAAACCGATCGTATGGACGATGCACGACCAATGGCCGTTTACCGGCATCTGCCACTACAGCGGGGAGTGCACGAAATACCAAACCGAGTGCCACCACTGCCCCCTGCTTCTGCACGGAGGCGGCACGCATGACCTGTCGGCCAAGGTGTTCCGGCGAAAACAGCAAATGTTGCGCGGAGCACATATCATTTTCGTGGCTTGCAGCCGATGGTTGGAAGGCCTGGCACGCCAAAGCACTCTTCTGGTCGGGCAGGAAGTGACTTCTATCCCCAATACCATCAACGCTAACATTTTCCACCCGGCCGAACAGGTCAAGGTGCGCCTACAATGCAACCTGCCCATCGACAAGAAGCTGCTGCTTTTCGGTTCGCTCAAGGCCACCGACCCGCGTAAAGGCATAGATTATCTGATGGAAGCCTGCCGCATATTGAAAGAAAAGCATCCCGATTTGGCCACACGCATCGGCATCGTGGTAGTCGGCAACCGTGCCGACCAGATTCGTGCGCTCTTCCCATTCCCGGTCTATGCCATCGACTACGTAAGCGACGAAAAACAAATGGCACGCCTATATAATGCGGTGGACGCATACGTCACGCCTTCGCTGGAGGACAACCTGCCCAATACCATCGTGGAGGCCCTGTCCTGCGGGGTTCCTTGCGTAGGATTCAACGTCGGAGGCATACCGGAAATGATAGACCACCGTAAAAACGGTTATCTGGCCGAAGCACGGAACGCCGAAGACCTGGCCGAAGGCATACGTTTCATACTGGAAACCGCCTCGCAGGAGGAATTGTCCGCCCACGCCGTACACTCGGCCTTGGCGAACTACGGCGAGACCAACGTGGCCTCCAAATATATAGCCGTTTACAAACGTGCATCCGAGAAAAGATAAACCCAGCTCACACAAAAGACATGAACAAAGTTCCTTTCCCAACCGTCACCATTGCCACAGTCACCTACAATGCGGAAAAGACACTGCCATGCACCTTGGAAAGCGTGGCATCCCAGACTTTCCCCCATGTCGAACATCTGATTATCGACGGATGTTCCAAAGACCAGACCATGGAATTGATTCATCGGTACGTGGATGCCAATACGGGCAAAACATGCCCGCATGACATCCGGGTCGTCCGCGAACCGGACAAAGGACTTTACGACGCGATGAACAAGGCTCTGGAACATGCCACCGGAGACTATATCGTCTTCCTGAATGCCGGCGACCGGTTACACAGCCCTGACACCTTACAACAGGTTTTCGGCCATATAGACATGAACGCTTCTCTCCCCGCCATCCTCTACGGCGAAACGGATTGGGTGGACGGACAAGGACGCTTCATCCGCCACCGCCGTCTGCAAGCACCGAAACAACTGACCTGGAAAAAGTTCCGACACGGCATGTTGGTTTGCCACCAATCGTTTTATGTACGAACGGATTTGGCCCGACAGGAACTTTACGACCTGAACTTTCGCTTTTCTGCCGACTACGACTGGTGCATACGTTTGTTGAAACGGGCGGAACGTCTCAAACAACCGATATATAACACAAGGCTTATCCTTACCGATTACCTGAGTGAAGGACTGACCACACAGCACCATCAGGAATCACTGCGGGAACGTTTCCGCATCATGGCCTCACACTTCGGTTGGACGACTACCCTCATCCAACACGGTTGGTTCGTTATCCGAGCCGCTCTGAAAAGATAAGGATAGATGCCAACCTTACATTTTATGACGTATTTGTAATAGTACGCCCCGGCTCTTGATTGTATTTTTGTGCATTCATTCATAAATTATTATCAACGCATGAAAAATACAATCGCATTTTCTTTATTGTGCTGCAACTTGGCTTTCATGCCGCTCACGGCACAGCAAATGACAGCGTTTGAGAAAGTAGGACAAGGGGAAGAATCCGTACAAGAGTTTTTCCCGGGGGAACACCGGGCACGCCCTGTCATGGGAGCTTACACGGACAGCGAACGCATGGGGCTGTTCTCGGGAGGACAGGATTTAGGCGGCTCCTCGGGATGGTACACAGACACACGTTGGGGCGACTTGGGAGACGGGACGTTTGCCAACCCGATACTGAACGGCGACTATTCAGACCCTGATGTCATCCGCGTGGGCCGCAAATACTACATGACATGTTCGGAGTTCCACTTCATGGGCATGAACATCCTGGAATCCGACGACATGGTGAACTGGAAAATCATAGGCCGTATCTTCGACCGGATGGATTTGGACGGCTATTCGGGCATGGACAAATACGGCAATGGAAGTTGGGCACCGGCCTTACGTTATCACGACGGCAAATTCTGGATGTACGTATGTACGCCGAACGAAGGGCTGTTCATGTCCACGGCCACCGACCCGGCAGGCCCGTGGAGTCCGCTCTACCAAGTAAAGAATGTATCGGGCTGGGAAGACCCGTGCCCATTATGGGACGAAGACGGGCAAGCCTACATCGGACGAAGCCAGTTGGGCGGAGGCCCCATCATCATCCATAAAATGAGCGCGGACGGCAAGACATTGCTCGACGATGGCCGGAAAGTGTACGAAGGCCCGACAGCCGAAGGTACGAAACTGTTCCTCAAAGACGGATATTACTATATCAGCATCCCGGAAGGCGGAGTGGGTACGGGATGGCAGACTGTAATGCGTTCCAAAAATATCTATGGTCCTTACGAACAGAAACGCGTACTGGAAATGGGCTCGACCAAAGTAAACGGCCCGCATCAAGGTGCCTTGGTCGACACGCCCGAGGGGGAATGGTGGTTCTACCACTTCCAGTCCACCGAACCGCAGGGACGCGTAGTACACCTCCAACCCGTCACTTGGAAAGACGGATTCCCTGAAATGGGTACGGACTACGACAAGAACGGCATCGGCGAGCCCATGAAAGTCTGCCGCAAGCCTTCCACCGGTGTGGAAACGAAAGCCTATGCTCCGCAAGCCAGCGACGACTTCGAAGCTAAGGAGTTGGGATTGCAATGGCAGTTCAACCATAACCCGCACGATGAATACTGGTCGCTGACGGAAAAACCGGGCTGGCTGGCCATCAAATCGCAAAAGGCGGAGAAGCTGCGCACGGCCTTCAACCAGTTTACGCAAAAGACCATGGGATACAAAGGCGTGGTCACCGTAAAAATAGACTTCGCGCAACTAACGCCCGGCGGACGGGCCGGTATAGAATGTATCGGCAACAAATTCGTGGGCGGCGGTGTCATCATGGAAGACAAGGACGGAACGGCTACTCCCCGGCTTTACATGGAAACGGACGGGACTGTCCAAACCACCTCTTTCAATATATCCTCAGTCATGAACAAGGGCATCTATATCCGTCTGGAAATCGATGCGGTGAACAACAAACATAAATTCTATTACAGCGTGAACAACGAAACATTCATTGAGTTCGGCGACACGTTCGAATCCGGTTCAGGCGACTGGAAAGGCAGCCGTATCGGCCTGTACAGCTACAATACGCAGGAGACCTCCGGCACGGCTTATTTCGATGAGTTTACTTATTTGTTCGACGGCCCCGGCGGGCTTACGTCCACCCAGACAAAATAAAAAGACATGAAAAAGCAATGGTTTATCGGAATGATGGCATGGGTAATGGGATTACCCGCCATAGCCTACGTATGGGATGAACTGGCTATTCTGGCACGTCCCAACAACGAAGGCACATTCACGTTGGAAAAATATAGTTTCCTGCAACCCACGACTTACACGAATGCCGTGTTCTTCGACTTCGACAATGACGAGAACCTCGACTTGCTGATTATGGGGCAAGGAGGAGACTGGAATATCAGCGGAGACATCAAGTTCGTCACGCTCTACCGCAACTTGGGCGCCGATGAAGACTTCCGTTTTGAACGTGTACCGGACGCCGGTTTCCTGCAACGCCGCGACGAAGGTTTCTACAATCCGATTTCCACAGGGGATTTCAATCACGACGGCTACACGGACGTGCTCATCATGAGCAACCAAAACGGACGGCACATCGATTTGTATCTCAACGACAAGGGCACGGGGCGCTTCATCCGTCAGGAAATCGACTTTGAAGCCGCCACCAACGGTTCGGTCATGTTCGGAGATTTGAATAACGACGGTTGGCTGGATATCGAGTACTCCGGCTACAGTGACAAGACTTCCACGGCCTTGAAGACCTACATCAACCAACAAAACGGGAGTTTTGCCGACCTCACGCCCGACAATCTCACCGGAGCATTCCAAGGACAATCCACCTTGGCAGACATCAACGGAGACGGGACACTGGACATCATCAGCACCGGAAACGGCGACAACTGGGTCTGTCTGGCTCCCATCTATTATAATACGACAGACGGTTCCGGACATCTGTCTTTCCGCCACGTCCCGGAAACGGAAAGCGGCATTCTCGGCGTAAGCCGTGCCAATCCTCTCGTGGCGGATTTCAATGCAGACGGACGGATGGACATGATTATCAATGGTGAACCGAGCGACGGCAGCGGATTCCGTAACCGGATTTATTACCAAAACGAGGAAGGAAAGTTCACCATGGACACCTCCTACCCCATCGTTCCCGTGAACAAAGACGGCGGTATCAATATGGGGGATTGGAACGGAGACGGCAATATGGATATCATCGTAGGCGGCTACATCGGAACACGCGACGCCAACGCACCGGCCTGTTACTCCTCTCCGTTGCGCGTCTACGAGAACAAACCGGAAAAGAACGGGTTGAAAGGTAATACATTCCCGGATGCCCCGGGCGATGTGTCGGCAGAAATGCAAGGTACTGAACTGGTTATCCGCTGGGAAGACGGTTCGGACAACGAATCGCCAACCTCGGCCTTGCGTTATAACTTGTTCGTCCGGAACGAAACGACCGAAGAAACGTACAGCCTCATCCCCGCAAACCGGAAAACCGGAAAGCTCAAAGTAGGCACGGACTTGCAAACTTCACTGTCCTCCCGGGTCAAGACCTACCGCATCAAGCCCTTCGGAGACGGGAAATATACCGTAGGCGTACAAACCCTGGACCAGTCGTATGCCGGAAGCACTTTCCGGACATGCACCTTGGAAGTCAACACCAGGGTAGCATCCGCATCCCTTTCCGGGCAGTTTAAAATTATCAAGAACGGACACAATATAGAAGTGAAAAGCCCGTTACACGAACAAGTGAAAGTCTACGGCACGGACGGATGCCTCGTCGCACACGGAACCACAAACGAGACGATAGTGCTTCCGGCACACGGCACTTTTCTGGTTTCGGCAGGGACGTACAAAGAAAAAGTCTTATTCTAAGAAACAAACATTATGAACACGGTCCGTATCCGTTCATTCCGGACGGGTACGGGCTTCATTGTCACATTAAAAGCCATAAATCATGAACCACAATGCCACAAGAGCGGAAACCACCCGCATCGTTTTCCTCGATTATCTGCGTGTCCTAGCCTGTCTGATGGTCATTGCCACGCACAGTTGCGACTCTTTCTACATCGGCCCGGGCGGCGTATGGCAATGCGCTTCGGAGAGCGACCGTTTGTGGATCAGTATCATCGACAGCATCATGCGTGCCGCTGTGCCATTATTCGTGATGACCTCTTCCTACTTGCTGTTGCCCCTGAAGGATGACAACACCACTTTCTTCAAACGGCGTTTCATCCGTGTGCTCGTCCCTTTTGCCGTATGGTCGTGCATCTACGCCTTCTGGCCTGTCCTGATGGGAGACCTGCCTGCATCCGAGCTTCCCATGCGCCTGCTCCATCCCATCTGGAACTTTAATGACGACAGCGGACATCTATGGTACATTTACATGCTCATCGGCCTATATCTGTTCATGCCCGTCCTGTCTCCTTGGCTCAAGCAAACCGGAAAAAAGGCTGAGCTTGCTTTCCTTGCCGTATGGTTCGTATCGTCCTTCCTTGCATATTTAAAAGAAATCGGGGCAGGCGACATGTTCGGTGAATGCTACTGGAACGAGTTCCACAGCTTTTGGTATTTCTCCGGTTTCATCGGCTATCTGGTATTGGCGCATTACATCCGCCGCCACCTGCACTGGAATGCCTCGCGAAGCCTCGGCATCGGCCTGCTCTGTTTTCTGGTGGGCTATGCCGTTACCGCAATCCCGTTCTACTACCGCTCGTTCTCCCATGAACTCGTGCAGGAAGTGGAACTGACGTGGCTGTACTGTTCCCCTAACGTCATACTGATGACCTTCGGCGTTTTCATGATGTGCAAAGCCATCCCTGGGCAGAAAGCCCCGTGCTACGGTTTCGTCAACCGGTTGTCACGCCTGAGCTATGGCGTTTACCTGCTGCACATCATCGTGCTCTACTCCGTCTTTTTCGACATGCTGAAGGCCATGGAACTGGGCACACCTTGGTTCATCCTGACGCTGACCCTCTGTACCTTCGCATTAAGCAACCTCATCACATGGCTGCTGTCCAAGCTTCCTTTTGGGAAATACCTTGTAGGATAAATATTCTCTCCATAAGAGAATCAAAGGAGATACGGCATAATGCCGCATCTCCTTTTTTAATTCTTTCAATGCCATTCAATAGGGTCTTACGAAAATATTGTTTATAAAATCCTGAAAACAATCTTCCCCTTAAATCAAATACCTATTAAACCAATCATTAACCTAATCTCAATATTAACTAACTGCAATGCAAAGAAAGGAAAGATTTAGGAGATTACATAGAAAAAATGGCGCAAAAAATAGCAAAAACACGTATTTTAGCATAAGGTGATGCATATTAAACATTTATACGCCTCTCTTCCCTCAATGAACCATAGCTTTGGCCAACAGCACCTGCCCTTCTTGCAGACAGGCACGCAACAACAGCAGACCTTTCACCGGAGATAATGCCACGCAAGCATTATATAATCCCCGTACATTCTGAGACTTCAGCAACCGTCCCTGAAGATCGAAAACATCTATTTTTCTCAATGGAGCCGAAGAATCTATATTCATTTCCAATCCACCGTTACTTCCAGGCAGAATATGCACGTCCAACCGGGCATCTTTACCTCCCTCCGACATGGCATCCGCAATCCCGGTTCCGGGTTTCTTATGAAAACGGAACACTTTCACATCTTTTGCCGGCACCTTGTAAGAAAGTTCCTCACCGTCCACAACCACAGTTTCACCACTCCACAGTTCCTTCACCGTATCGAAGTCTCCAAGAGCGATATCGAGGCCGGACAAAGGAATACTTCCGGACGACTCCCCGTCGGTATAATTAAATACGGCCACATACAGGTATTCCTCCGTATGATGCATAAAGCAGGTTTCCGCCGCATCCGCATTCCCGTTATGCTCCTTATGTCCATACACAGGCATGAACGAGCGTCCTAAATCGGCCATCTCATTGATATCCTTATTCATCATGATTTCTTGCGCACGGGCACGCGACAAGGCTGCATCTCCATTTCCCGAATCATCATTCAAGGCGAAATTGTCCGCCACCATCATCATTCCGGTTACTGCCCCGCTCGTGAAACGGGCACGGTTCTCTCCCAACGTACAGTTTTTAGGACTTCCCCAGCCCCCGCTACCGACCATGACCAAGTGATCCGGGTCATTATACTGATAAAGCAAGTCGGTCCACCAACCGCCGGAAATGGCATTCATACAGTACTCCGTCTGACCGATATCAGCCCATGTGTCACACCCTACACGGCGGGAATTCCCGTAATGATAAGGGAAAAGAGGCGAAATGGAGAAAGAAAGGAACATCGGCTCGTCTCCCTCATCGACCACCTTCGTCAGATAGCTCAACCCATTATTATAGGCTTCCATGGCCGTCGTCACGCCTTTTGCATAATAAGAATCAGCCTGCACCATACCGTGACTGGTAAAATCCAGTTTCAGGAACCGGAATCCTTGCTTCTTCATTTCCTGAATACGGGTAGAAATCCATGCTTTCGTGCCCGGATGGGTCGGGTCCAGACACATGGCTCCTCCCAGACTATAAGGTTCACCGTTCACTTTCAGGAAACAGTCTTCTGCCGTGTACTGGGTGCTTCCCATTTTGTCGCTCCATCCCCACCACCAAGAAAACGGAGTGAAATACAATCCCACCGTCTGACCGTTTTCTCCGCCTTCCTTGCACAACTTTATCCTCTCATCGGTTGACAGATTGTCCCAAGAGTCTATACCGATTATTTGTATGCCTTGACTGTTCACGAAACCATTAGGTTTCAAGACCTCATGATAATAATCCGCTATTTCCACATCCGCGTCGAAAGAATTCTTTTTTTCCAGTACGCCCCAACTTTGCCAACCGAAAGGCGTTCCCTTATCCCACGTATCACGCATCGGCTGGACCATCGTATTGGCACGGGCAAAAGTCTCCATGCCCGTACGCCAATCGTCTGCAAAACCGACAAACATACGGGCTGATGATATTTTAGGCCCTTTCAGCTTACCGTGAGGCAAGACGTCCCGCGTCTCCGACGTAGAAGCACCGGAATAGACTTTCAAGACATTGACCCGCCCATTGTCCGAAGCTTCTACCGATATGGCGTTCTTCCAATGGTCATGGTCTACTGCACCGATTACCATCCCCTCCTTGGTTTCTCCATTGAACCAGGCCGCCACTTCGTAGGAAGTCATCGAAGTGTTCATCTTATACTTATTATAACGTGTCCAGCCGTCATTGTCGAAAGGCACTTTAAGCATACGGTTGTCTTCACTTTCGGAGAAGAGGACATACATCTGACTGACCGATACCGGAGCCAGATAATTGGAACGTATAGCCTCGTCCCCCTCTATGGACAAGTCTGTAATTAAAAAGTCGTTTTCTTCATATACACAAAACCGCTGCACCATCTGCACGTCGTCCCCATTGTCCGGACGGGTAAAGGTAAACGTATAACTGGTCCCTGCCCCGAACTCGTCACTTACCTGTTCCTCGGTCTGTTTTATGTCGGCAAAAGATGCAGGCGTCACAGTACGCGACTCTCCCGCCACATTGTCGTAGGCCACCTCTGAAGCGGAACGTGTGAAAAGACATTTTCGGGCCGAGCCGTCCTCGTTTAAAACATTCACCCGAAAAGCGTGGTCGTTTTCGATATATGAAATTTTCCACAAACCGTCCACAATCACAATATCCTCCGCATATCCTTGCGTGAAGCATCCACCAGCTCCCATCAATACCGATAAGCTAAGAATCGGCTTTAATAAAGTATTTCTCATATTTACAAAGTTTAATAATTACATTCAACCGGTCTCTTCTATTTAAATCGGAATAGAGAGAAAAAACGTCCCGGCTATTTTCACAAACGACCGGAACGCACAATCTAAACTAATCTAATGTTAATCAAAAGAAACTATTTTTATTACTTCACGATCTTAACCGCTTTATGGTTTGTCTTTACAACAAACACCCCTCTGCCATTTAATATAATAGGAGTATTCGTCATTCCCGTAGCCACCTCGGCACCTTGCATATTGTAGATGGCTACCGCAGCAGACTCTGAACTATTCACCGTGATTACATTGCCTTCGATGGCAACCTTCACATCTGTCTGCTTCTCCGGAGCTTGGATAGTGGTCTCATACCCGTCTGTCACGGTCACTTCCGTCGTCGTGAAACCACTGGCCAAATAAGCATAGTTCACGGCTTGAACCCCCACGGTATAGCTACCGGCCGGCAGTTTCTCGAATACATAGAAGCATAAACCTTCATCCATGGAATAGTTTACGGCATACGCACCGAACATGCTATAAGCCAACTGTTTGCCGGTTTCCGTATTGGCCGGAACCAGCATCCGGACGGCACCCGTCTCGTTGTTGCGGATATACACATTGTGGACTGCCACATTGCCATTGCTCAAATAAGAAGCAGGCCATTTTACCGTCACTTGGCCGTTTTCTGCAGCCTCAGCCGTCACTTCAGCAGGCGCATCCGGATAAACCGGCTCATAATCGGTCTCATTGTAACTGATGATAAAGTTATCCGTGCCGCCTTCATAACCTCCAGCCATGATATCTAGCTTGCCATCATTGTCCACATCGCCGAAGTTACCCGGAACAGGATCCGAATCATCCCAAATCCATGTGAAGCCTCCGAAAATGTCGTTACTCCAATAACCTAAATCATACGATGTATAAAGACCTACGCTTCCACCTTCACTCACTTCAAAGACTCGACACCAATCCCATTTGTTGCCATCGGGTTTTAATGCGTCGGAATGTCCGCGGTGATATAAGTCCGGCACATCATCACCATTGAAATCCGCATAGAAGAATCCCCGGTTTCCGGCATCCGTCATGCCCACCATAGGCACTGTCTCTTCAACGAAACTGAACACACTGCCCTCAGTCGGAGTATTGATAAGGCAGAAAGTCTCATGAATGTCGCCTCTTTTCTTCCCACTGATCCAAAGGTCCAACAAACCGTCCTGATTGTAGTCCGTAGCCATCATCACCGTATTGTTCGACCCCCAAGCCGTAAATACATCTGCCAATGTCCCCGTAGTCTCGAGACCCAAATTGGTCAAAACGTCCTGGGCAACCGGAATCAACTGATCCGTCACATCCTTAAACGTACCGTCTTTCTGGTTGCGATAGAAACGGATTTCATCTCCATCTGGTTCTACCCCGACATCCCCCATGGCTGTGCCATCCGCATATCCGGAAACCACGATGTCCAACCAACCGTCATTGTCCATATCGAAAAAGACCACGGAACCATGACTCAAAGGTTTGGCTTTCATGGTAGGCTGATCCTGGAAATACACGCTCTCGATAGGATCGCCTGTTTCCGGATCTTCGCCGGCACCGCTTTCTTCCCACAGCCCGTGACGGTTCACTTCTACATCAAAAGGCAATGGTTCGAACACGTTCATTTCTTCAAAACGTTCGCCGTTTACGTTACGAAGCAACTTCACAAAACGTCCGTCGTATGCATTGCCGGTTATCAAAAGGTCCACATATCCGTCTTTGTCATAATCACCCGTTACGACCGAAGTATAAGCGTTGTCTTCATTAAACCGGTTGTAATCACCTTTTTTCGGGCTCTCGGAAAACTTAATGGAACTAAGCACTTCGTCTTCCACCGCTTCAAATTTACCGTTCCCTAAATTCTTCACCAATATATACCCCTGAAGGTCACCTACTTTTCCAGGATGGAGAATCAGGTAGTCCACTAAACCGTCGGCATTGAAATCAATGGGTTGCGACCCAACGCTCCAAGCCGTCTGCGGCAGACCGTTCTGTGTGCCGACATAGACCTCATTTTTCGTCACAATCGTATCATTCACCGGCTTCCCTTCATCATCTACCACCGGTATGATTTCTTCTACAATCTTATTGCCTTCGCCGTCCAATACGAAATCACCACTTTCATCCGTTTTCCATATCGTATCGGTCTTCTGTACGATAGTAGAATCCAGCTCGGTTTCCATTATAGGTTCAAAGTCGGCTTGGAACGTCCGTTCTCCCAATCCTTTGGCAAACACGGTACGGGTTTGCCAACTATACGATTGACGCTGGCCGTCCAACCATAAATCATTGACTCCGTCATTATCGAAATCGCCGATTTTGGGAGTACACATACTATTCGCCCAACCATAGTTTTCCCTAAACGTCATATCACGTGTAAATGTGATCGGGTTGTCTTGGGCCTGCACTTCAAAAACTGAAGTCAACAAAGCCGCACTGAACAACATTTGTTTGAAAGTCTCCTTTTTCATAATTACATTTTTTAATTAAACACTGATTATTCTTACATACACTATTTCATGTACCAACGCTCTTCTTCCATCAAGGCCTGCTCCATTCTTTCCGCATTTTCTCCGAAACGTTTGGAAACCTTTTTAGCCATATAAGCCGGATATTGGTTACGATGACGAGCCACCCTCAGCAAATCAAAGAACCTGTTGCCTTCAAAACATGTCTCCGCCGCCATTTCATCCACGATACAGTCTTCCACAAACAAGATGGAATCTTCCAACGTTCCAGTTGAAGTTTCCGTATTGAAATCCGGGATGATATAAAATTCATTATCGTATGGAATACCGTTTCCCCGTCCACGAGTAGCCGTACCTACGTTGTCTGCAAAGATGTCTTCCGTGAAATCCGTGTATATTTCCCCTTTGCGTTCACTCTGTTTAACCCGATTAGGATTTTCAAGCGTCGTGGCATTCAATCCATATTTTAAAACCGCAAAAGCCATCGTCGGTTTTTCCAAACGGTTCAAGGCTTCAGCCAAACGGAGGTAAACATGAGAAACCCGATATAAAGGCAAAGTCCGCTGCAGGTACAATCCCCCCAAAGCCTCATTTTCGGGGTCGCTTCCCGACACTGAAGTATTGTCCATGTTGAAAAATTTACATATATATGTAGCTGCAACATTGTTCAGTGTCATTGAACCATAGGCTGAAGGATAAACCTGCCCTCCGGCAAGAATAGCTTGCCCCCGCATGTCTCCATCACAATATCCGGACACCGTCGGCTTTCCTTCTACGCCTACCACATATAAAGCGTTTGACATTTCGTCCACAAAAGATTGCGCCGGAGCAATAAAAGCCTTGTCGTTGTAAGACATGCGGAGCAACAAAGGATGGTAAGCCTTTGCGTCCGAACTGTAAACAAAGGATGATATCACCTCGCTACTGGCATAAGACAGCCCAGATGTATGTGTAAAATACGAAAAGCCCTTACGGGATATGTCAAGCCATGAATTACGATACATCGATGTCACCATCAGTTCCCGTTCCTTTATCAGCCTGTAATATGCGGTGGCCGCATTCGCATATTGGTTCAAGAACAGGTATAAATCGCCCAAAAGCATGTCCACCGGAATAAATACCTTATCAAGGTTCAAACCATCCACGGAACCGTAGTTCAAATCCCTGACTCCGATATATGGTTTCAAGTCTTCTATCAGAAGCTCTGCCAACTGCTCCTGGTTTTTCTGTGGATAATCCTTCAGGCTGGCTTCCAAATCCAGAATCGGACTCTCAATCCAACTGACTTCGCCACAAAGCAACGCCAATTGCCAATACGTCCATGCCCTTAACACTTTGATTTGTGCAAATTCGGGTATCATGACTTTGTCCTCGTAATCGACCAAACTCGTATCCATGCGGGTTATGGCATAATTACAATTATTGATGACCTGATAATAATCATTCATCATCTTATACTGGTTAGAAGCAGAAACCTCAAATTTGGATATTTCCTGAAGGTCTACATCTGCATTGACCGTGGTCTCCATTAAATCGCCACGTAATTCCCCCATCAGTACATACCTGTCTCCTAACTTCTGAATTTGGGCCAGTATCCCCATGATGGAATACAGCGAATCATTGGGAGAATCCAAGCGATTCCCCGACTCAAAAACGACCGAAGTCGAATCTGTCTCAAACATGTCGGAACAAGCCGTAGGTACTAATAACCCTAAGCAAATCCATGCTCCCCAAACCGTCTTCATGTTCTTTATATTCATCTTCATAACCGACATTTTTACATTATAAATTGATATTCACACCCAACTGAAACGATCTGGACTGGGGGGTCAACCCTCCATCAATGCCCTGTTCCAATACAGATGTACTATAAGAAAACTCCGGGTCGACACCCAAATACTTCGTCAACGTACAAACATTGTTCACGGCAGCCCAAACAGAAAGGCTTTGAATAAAATTCTGCCTCATCGGAACATGATAAGTAAGCATCAAACGTTTGAACTTCAGGTAAGAAGCATCTTCGATCCAACGATCTGAGAAACGTGAATTTCCCATAGGGTCATCATACGTGGCACGAGGAATATCCGTTTGCTGCCCGTTGCCCATCCATCTGTTTTCCATGGAGGAAGACTGGTTATACAAACTCTTTCCCGACTCCAGACTGGCACGCAAAGCATTATAAGCATCATTCCCCAACGAATAAGTAAACAACGCTCCCAGCTCCAGATTCTTCCATTGGAAAGTCAGATCGAAGTTTCCGTAAATGTCCGGATTCGGGTCTCCTATTACTACTCGGTCCTCTTCATTGATAATTCCATCCTTTTTCACATCTACAAAGCGCATATCGCCGGCTTGGAAGGGCACGCGTTGCCCTGAAGAAGAAAGGATGGCCAGACCAGCTTCGGTCGCTTCTTGCGAAGTGGAGTAGACCCCGTCTGTAAGATAACCATAAAATACACCCACCGGGCGACCAACCTCTGTCAACACTTGTCCGTCACATACTTCGGTAATGAAACTTCCATTTTCCAAGGACGTCACCTCGTTTTTGTAATGTCCGACTGTCGCCCCGATGTTTAATTTAAAGTCACGCCTATCCAATGCCCGAACCTTCACGGCGACTTCCAAACCATTATTTTTCATTTCTCCGTCATTGTCCCAGAAATATTCCAACCCAGCTTCATCATTCAACGGCCTACGCGTTACCAAATCCTTAGTACGAGAGAAAAAGACATCGGCATTCACAGCCAAACGATTTGAAAACATACTAAAATCCAAGCCGATATTGGTTCTTGCCGTAGTTTCCCATTTCAATTTCTCATTGCCGATATTAGCCAAAACCAAGCCCGTAGCATCCTTAACGAAAGACGTAGAAGTAAAATAACTTCTATTGGCGAAAAGCGGAAGGTTATCGTTGCCCGACATCGTATAAGCCACACGGACTTTGAGATTGTTGATAAAATCCACATTCCGCATGAACTTTTCCGATGAAACCAACCAAGCCCCTGAGACAGACGGGAAATACCCCCAGGAAACACCACATAAATCTAATCCTCCGGCTTCACGGCCAAAACGCGAAGACGTTTCCAAAGACATGCCGACATTGAAAAAGTAACGGTGCCGGTAAGCATAATCCGCATTAAAATACCAGGCCGCATTCCGATCCGTATACTCATATCCAGTCAATGTACGAAGGTCGCTGTTTGTATTGGAAAGCGCAGTCATATAGTCGCTTCCCGTATTATACCCTTGTCCCATGGTATAACGATAATAGGTATTGTAAAAGCGGCCTCCGATACGTGCATTCAGGTCATGCCGCCAGTCCTTCAGAATCTGCCATGCCAAATAACCATCTACAGACATGGATGTCTGCCGGGCCATGAAATTACGTACCTCATTCAACGCCGTTTCGTAAATCTCTCCCCTATCGGTATACAACGGCTCATTGGAAACACCGTAATCTGGTATAAATAGGTTTTCATTCTCTTTGTCATAAGAAATTCCGAATAAAGCAGCGACTTCCAAACGGTCCGTTATCTGATAACTTGGCCTTAGGTTCAAATTAAAACGATATTTATCCAACTCGGGAACGTCTTCGCCTGTCAACGCCAAGGGGTTGCCGATATTCAATTCATCGACATCCGTCAAACGTCCACTGAATGTCCCATTGTCGTTGTACTGCCACGGAGCATACAACGGGGACTTTACCAATGATAGGAAATAAGGTGAACGCATGCCGTCCAACCCTTCAAAAACAGTCCTGCGCCCTGTTTGCGCATAAGAGATGTCGGTCTGGATTTTAAAATCCTCCGTCAATTTGATGTCTGAATTAAAACGTACGTTCAAACGGTTGAAACTCGTCCCGTCTATGTTTCCGTCGTTCTTGGCATATCCCAAGGAGAAACGATAAAGCGCAATATCATCCCCACCGGCAACCGAAATGCCATAGTTTTGGATAAATGACGTCTTGTTGATTTCATCCGTCCATTTCGTATCGTTGTGTACCGCACGGTAAAACGAACGGGTCGGGTCGTCATTGGTAAACTGGAAACCTTCAACTTCATTGCGGTCCATACCGGACATAATATCTGTCGCATAACGCCGATAGGCCGCCGCACCCATCAGAGGCAGACTTCCAAAAGGTGTCTGAAATCCCATAGAAATATTCGCTTCAATCTGGGTGGCCATTTCACGTGCACGTTTCGTGTCTATCAGTACCACACCATTGGCACCCTTAGCTCCCCAGACCGCAGAACCGTTCTTTAAAATCGTGACTTTTTCAATATCCGACGGGTCAAGCAAGGTCAAAGGGTTATTATAATAATTATCCACAGCACTGGCTACTTGATCCTGCATCTGCCATATCACACCGTCCACCACAAACAAAGGTTGGGCAGAAAGGTTCACGGAATTATATCCCCTGATAAAGAACGAGGAACTGCTACCGGGATCCCCCGAGTGGGAAATAGCACGCAACTGACCGTTTAGCAACGACGTCATATCATCGGTCATGCTCAAAGTTCCGGATGTAAACCCATCCACCACGGCTTCACCGTCCGACACAGACATCCCGTCGTCATAGTACGCATGTCCGGATACCGTAAACAATGATACATTGACTTCATTGCGCCCTTTCACCGGTACGACCTGTCTTGAATATCCGGGTGCCTCTACATAAAGCGCCACCGACAAGTCCGGCACTCCAATCTCATAATTTCCGTTCTCATCCGTCATGGCAGAAACATTCAAATTAGGAGTCGTCACACGGGCACCGGCAAATCCTTTTTTCGTCACAGCATCTATTATCCGTCCTTTCACTTTATAGGGCATATCCGCTTTCTCCGTCCTCACCGAAACACTATCATTTCTTCCCATATCCTGTGCTACGGCAAGCTCCGACAACACGATAAATCCCATCACGGCACTTATCACTTTTACTGAATGGTATTTTGATATATTAGTCATCATACTTATGCTTTAATGAGTTTCTAATTATTTTTTGCAGGAACGAATCTGATCCGATCTATCCTAAACCGCCGTACATACTTTACATTCAACTCCGCATTTGTCACATTCGTTTTTATTTCCAACGTCGTTTTCGGTGATATCTCATTCACTTTATCGGCATTGCCTTCATCTAAATACCACATTGCATCGTAAAAATCAGAAGTCGGGAATTGATATGCGCTCCATACTTTCACCGTTTTCATATAGACATCTCCCACGCTGTCTCCTCCGACAATCAGTTCTTCATCATTTTTCCCCTGACGGTTTTCATATTTAGTTCTACCATTTTCTTGTTCCACCTTCATTTTATAAGACAGACAAGTCTTTTCAGTCGCACGGCTGTTGCCGTCGATTGCAGGAGGAACGAAATCGACATAAATATCATATTTGGTAGCCAGCACATTGGGAATATCGAATGTCACGCCCGGATTCAATGAAGAACCGGAAACTTCCAAATAACTGTTTTCACTAATCCCCTTTACCACACTGGTTCCGTCAACATCCCGTACATAAGCTGAAGTACCTGAAGCCGTAACCAAACGTCGGTCAAGATCTTCACCTTCCACTATTATAGGCTGATTCCACACACACGTATCATCCAGATGGAGATTCCCGTCAGCCAAAAACATCAAGCCGTTGGAAGCCAACTCCTGCCGGTATCCGGCAAAATAATCTTTTGTACTACGTATGACATTTCCGGTTACAGTGACCAAAGTATCAGCACTTCCGGGGTCTGTTATCCGACCGCCAAAAGTCAATCCATATACAATGGCCTGCCCTGTCTGTACTTTCGTGATAGAATCCGCCACAGCTTCATCGGCATTATAGACTTTGAAATAGGGACTGACTTGCTCATACGCTTTATCCCAAGCCTCATTGTCCGGTAAGATCATGGTATACACAGAATCTTCATCGTGAATCCATCCTATTCCATAATAATAATTCTGCAACAGGCGATTATAGTCCTTAAAAACAGAGTCCTTCTTATTACTCCCTCCCGAAACATAGATTTTCTCCGAGAACTGGTTTATAAAGTCATATATCTTTGAATAATTCTCTTGAGTGGAAATATACTCCCAGAAATTATAACGATAAGGTATGGTGTCATTCAACTTATGCAAAATTCCGTTTTGTGCCAATATATCCTTCTGCACAATGGATATGCCGTTGAATACATCTGCCGATTCATACGACATGACTTTCCCGTCCAACATGTATATGGACTTCCCTACTTCTGTTGCAGTCGAATTGGAATAACGGGCTATATGATTCTTTACCATTCGTTGCAACGCAGCCTCATCATCCATATCCACAGAAGACAGCGCTTCATCGACAGGGGCCCAAACCGTATAAGTCTGTGTCGAGGTCAGCAAAGAGTCCGCACCTGTCTTCATCAGGATTTGACTAAACTTGGTCAACTGACTATCATTAAGAATCATATCCATTAAACTTACCTCAGGGATGCTTCCGTTCCGGCTGTAATGTTCATCCCAGTCATCGTTACAAGAAACGATTGAACCTCCGATGCCTAATATCAGGCAAATTATACCTTTATATCTCATACGTTCATTTCCTTATTTAATCACGTCCTTCATCCCTAATCATATCCGTAGGAATAAATTCAATATAGTCTAATTGAAAACCACGCCCCTTAAAGTCCACACTCCTTGCACGGAACGTATGTGCTCCATACTCCTCAAAATGGAATTGTCCCACGATGTAACGCAAAGCAAAACTTACATCGCGCATGGACACATTATCCCATCCTCCATGCCAATACCATAAAGCTTCCGGCGCTTTCATGTATCCCCGATTGCGCATCATCTTGTCATTCTCGACCCCGTCGTCATTGGTCTCACTGTCCTTTACCCAACCCACGCGAGGATCGTCACCGTTGATTCTCAAGTCCACAGGAGTACCTGCAATATTTCCGTCCACATACATTTGTCCCATTCCACGCGTACCGCCGGAGTTATAACCGATACGCATTTCATAGTCACCGGGAGGCAGCGGAATCATACGCAACGTAAAATCATAGCTTTCCTGCATCACCAATTCATCTCCTTGGAAATCGGCCCAAGCATCATCCGCTTGAAAAACACAGACTCCGGCATCGTTATAGGTAAAATATTCGCCGCAGAATTCCGGCGTCACCGTATATCCGTTCGTACCTTCCGGACGCGTACTGCCATAACACTTCCAACGTATATTGTTGTTCGTCAGATGAGGTATGCAAGCAAAGAAATCGAAACGAATTCTTTCATGCAGCACGTCTTTTTCCATGACTTCTTCGTCATATACCAATATGCCGTCTAAAGTATGTATGAAACCGTTGATCGCATCTACGTTACTTTCCTTCTCAATCACCCTTAACGAAGTATTATCGCTGTTTTTGGCATTAAGCCTGTTGCCGGCCTTGATTTTTATCAAACGATAAGTGTACATCGTTTCATAATACTCCGTCCGTTCATCGGCATAATCGGGATTAGTCGTTTCCCCCGTGTATAAAAACGAGTTAGTAGCCATTTGGCGATTCAGCATGTGATAGGCTATAAAACGGTTCAAAGGGTTGTTTTTACTTTTGTAGTTCCCCAAATCTTCCGAACCATAATACGTTCTGGCATAGTTCTCCATGCTGGGAAGATCCGTGATACCGTTCGCTTTCAAAAGCTCATCCGTTTCGCAAAACAGTGTATAACCTAACTTCAGTTTTTCGGGAACAGCCAAGACCAACCCTATGATCTGGTACTTGTCCGTATTAAAGGAATTCACATAATCTTCGTCATAAAGTTCCGTCATTTCATCCGCCCAACCGGAAGCCTCGTATGCTTCGGCCCAAAGTTCAAATCCACCGTGCACTCTCAGTGTCTCCAACAAAGTTTTCTCGGAAGGTTCGATAACTTCATCTACAATATGAACTACTCCGTTATGCACTTCGTGATCCCCACTGATAAGCGTAGACTTCTCATTGACGTAAATACGCCGTTCTTCCCCTTCCTTACCGAAAGAGATAAGCAAATACCGGTCCGACAACGTGGGTTCAGACAATGCGCCTTCTTCAAATTCATCCACTAAGATTTCTTTGGTCGCATTACGTATTACACTATTGTAGACAATCTTTTGCTTCTGCTCCAGACTCATGCCGTCCCATGACAAGCCCTTTTCTGCCAGATATTTATTAATCGCATCATTCGTAGGTGCAAAACAGGTAAAGTGGCCGTACACCTCCAACAAAGCCGTTTCCCCACACTCATCCATTAGTTTATAAAAGAGGGACAACTCTGGAGTCTTCTCACAAAATGAAGCCACAGTCTCTCCCGTAAAGGTGTACATCGCATCTTCCTTGATATCATCGCTGTTGCAGGATGACAATCCGCCGACACCAACAAGCAGCAAACTTAGTGCGCATGCTTTAATGACTGACAAATATCTTTTATCCATATCCATAATTTTCAGTTTTTAGAAATATCTTCAGAAGCCATATAAAACCTATTCTGTACCAATAATGGATTCACCCGAAGCTCCTCTTCGTGAATAGGAAGATAAATAGCGTCCTTATCGTCAAGTTTACTTCTCACTGTCGTCTCATCCAAACTCATAGACGTATATTTGCGCATCAAATAAGTATTTACGATATTCGTGGGAGAACCTTCCCTGCGCATACGGCGTACAAGGTCGAAATAGCGTTTCCCTTCAAAAAGGAATTCACGCTGACGTTCGTCGAAGACCAGATTACGGACTTCGGACTGGTTCGTGTACTTTCCTTTCAAACTACCTTCCTCCAAGTCCGGATGTGCCCGGTCGTAAGTATATGAAACCAAGTCCACAGCCTCCTCCAGATCGGCGGCCCCACCGATTTCGGCCAATGCTTCGGCCTTCATCAAATAAACATCCGGCAGCCTGTAAATAATCCAATTGTTCGACCCGTCGCCGTAACCGAAAATCGGATTTTCATAATCCTGCGCACTACAATAGGCCACATATTTTTTTATGGCATACAAGCCATCGCCAGCATATCCTTGTACGTGCCTTAAATCCAATCCGCCGAAGAAATCCGAACCGGCACTCAAATCGTAGGCCGACAACAAGGCATTCACGTCCGTTCCTCCGTAAAAAGTCCGGACCGCTCCGTTCTGCGTATTATTATCGAACTGTAACTCCCAAATGCTTTCATCCGAGTTTCCACTGTAAAACACAGCATTAGAAAAATTGGACGAGGGCAACAAAGTCAGAGGATTATCCCTCGATGCCAATATTTTATCACAGTAAGCCACGCAGTTCTCATAATCATTCAACCACAAATACATGTCGGCCAATAAAGCCCAAACGGCCTTCTGCGTAACTCTACCTTTATTATAATCGACATTATCCGGATATTCTTTCACCGCAAAGTCTTCTATGGACTTCAAATCGGTAATCAAAGTATCCAAAATACTTTCACACGTAGATTGTGCCACCTCGTAAGTACGCGTATCGTCAAGGTAAGGCTCCTCTACATACGGGACATCATTAAACGCCCGCACCAAAGTAAAATAACAAAACGCACGTATGGTCTTGGCTTCCGCCAGATACTGTTTCAAATGTTCTTCCGTGAAGTCAGAATCATATTCACGTACCACGGGAGCGTTCTTGATTAACGTATTGCAGATATTAATCACGGTATATACCTCGCCCCATTTTACGTATCCGTTAGCGGCGTTGATATTGGCATTTAAGATATACCCCAAATCGGTATCCGAGCCCGTCCCCGGCACTACATTGTCCGAACGAACCTCGCCCCACACGATAAGCCGCCTCATAAAGCCGTCTTCGTTCATCGCCCTGTAACAAGCCCCGACTCCACTCAGTACGTCCTGCTCATCTTTCCAAAAATCCTCTGCCACCATTTCCGACTGAGGCAGCAAAGTAAACCAATCGTCACAAGCCACCGTCATTCCCAAAACAGGAAGCAAGAATAAAGCACGTATGTTCAAAAAAAACTTTTTCATTTCTACCATTTTTTAAGTTAAATGCCCACCGTTAAACCGAAGGTAAAGTAACGAGAACGCGGAGTCCTGTTCTTATCCTCACTCACTCCTATATTATTAGGTGATATTTCCGGGTCCGCTCCCGTATATTTGGTCACGGTCAAGAGATTATTCAAGGTCAAAGACAAGTTCAACGTATTCAGATGAGCCTTTCTCAACATCTTCGGGTCGAAAGAATAGCTCAACGTCAACTGTTTGAAACGTAAGAACGAACCATCTTCCACAAAACGGTCACTGCCCAGATAGTTATAACCGTACTGATAAAGCGCACGAGGAATCTCCGTCATATCGCCATCCTTACGCCAACGCCAGTTCGTAGCGATCGACTGGTTATTGGTGGAGTACATGTTTTCTGCATCCATGCGCCCGTAATTGATGATTTTTCCACCTACACGGTAATTGAAAAACATGTTCAATGTCAGGCGTTTCCAACGCAGCGTCGCACCGAATCCTCCGTCAAACTTCGGGTTGGAATTACCCAAGTACACGATGTCCAGTTCGTCGATGGTACCGTCATGATTGATGTCCTCATAAATGGCATCTCCTCCACGGAAACGGTAAGCATTCGAAGTCCCGTAAGCAAAATACATGGGAATGGTCTCTCCCTTGCCGTCCAAGACCACATTTCCATTCTCGTCGCGTACGACCGGAGCCGTAGCGTTCGGATTGTTAGGCTGATATTTATCATATTGATATACGCCTTTATACCTGAAGCCATATATGGAACCGAAAGAGTTGTTAATCTGCAACCGAGTCAAGTATCCTCCGTTGGTATAGTTGAAATCCGGGTTATAATTATTCAGCACATTCTCGTCCAATTCAATGATGGTATTCACATAATTGGAGAAGTTCAGGCTTAAGTCCAAAGTCCAGTCTCCACGCTTCACCATGTTATTGGTACTGAATTCCAATTCCCAACCATCGTTATCCATCGTTCCCGCATTGACATACGACACCGACCCGAATCCGGTGGAAGAGGGAATCTTCTGGTCCTTAAACAACAAGTCTTCCGTACGGCGATGGTAGACATTGGCCACCAGTTTGTAACGCCAGTCGAACAAGGTCAAGTCCACGCCCAAGTTATAAGAGGTAGAACGCTCCCATTTCAAGTTCGTCAGTTGCAACGAAGAGGGCTTGATAGCGGGCAAATCAATATAATTCGAACCGTAACTGTTATAGCGGCTTAAATATAAATACTCATAATCCGGCCGGTTACCCGTCACACCCCAACCCAAGCGTAAGGCGAACTCAGACATCCAGTTGTCGGCAAAGTCCATGAACTTCTCTTCAGAAATAAGCCACTTTCCGGAAACAGCCGGGAAAAATCCCCACCGGTTGCCGGGGCCGAAGCGGGAACTGCCATCCCAACGGGCGGTCAAGTCCAGAATATAACGGTCCAACAGGAAATAATGCCCGCGGAACAGAAACGCCATATTGCGCCCTTCGCTCTTCCCACTGTTAAACGTAGTCAAATGTCCCTCGGAAGTCACATCCGTCCCCACAGTAGAGGCCAAACCATACCGCTCGAACTCCTGATATTGAGAGTTTGATATATCCATCTGCCAACCGGCATACAGCATCAAAGACTGCCGCTCCCCGAGGTCCGGTTGCCAAGTGATATTATGGTCTGTATAAATGGATACGGCCTCAGACTCTTTGCTGTAAGACTTGTTCACGCTTCCGTCATTCCAGTTCTTGGATGTGGTTTCACGTGGCAGGAACTTCGTATCCTTCACGTTCTCCGAGTCGAACTTGACATAACCGGCATAACGCAACTTGGCGGTTTCCGCCGGATCCAGGAAGTCATACTGCAAACGCAATGTCGGCATAATACGCATGTTCGTCTGTTGGTACGAAGCCAAGTATGCCATCGCTACAGGGTTCTTCAAGTTCTTCTGGTCGTCATTCAACTGCGAGTTTTGTGCGATATTGAAATACACATCCGTATTGTTCCCATTCTTGTCTTGCCGGAAGACGGATGCGTTCGGCATCTTCTTACGGGCGATGTCCAACAAGTTTCCACCCTCCTCATTGTTCTTGTCATTATCCGTATAAGTGATGGCAAATTCCGTAAAGAACTTCAAACGGGAAGACACGGCATACTCCAAGTTCATCCGGTTGGAAAAACGGTGCAGCTCCTGCCCGATGATGGTACCCGTCTGCTTATAGTATCCGAAAGAAGCCCTGAACTTCGCCTTTTCACCTCCTCCGCTGACCGAAAGGTTATGGTCGTGCGTAAACCCGTATTTGGAAACCTCATCCACCCAATCCGTATTATTGTTGAAGTTCTCGAAGTCCTGGGCTGTTCCGTATGCATCCACAAACTGCGCCTTGTCGTAACTATATTCCGGGATATTGCAATCTTCCTGGTTCCGGTTGAAGTAAGCCTGCTTCATCAGCATCGTATAGTCGTCGCCATTCAACAATTTAGTGCCTTCAGGCTGCTCCGACCCGGAGAAACGATAAGAATAACTCACCCGTGTAGGCCCCGTCACACCCTTCTTCGTCGTAATATCAATCACACCATTGGCTCCGCGAGAGCCCCAAATAGCCGCTGCCGCACCGTCTTTCAACACCGTAATCTCTTCTATATCGTCCGGACTGATACACAGCAAGGAAGCAAATTGTTCCTGGTCGGCCGAAGCGAAATCGAAAGAAGCGTCGATATTGCTTTCAAACGGAATGCCATTCAACAGAATCAAAGGTTGCGAATTGGAATTGATAGAAGTGATACCCCGGATACGCATCACGGAACCACTGCCCAAGTCTCCCGAGTTCGCCACGATGTCCAGTCCGGCAATACGCCCCTGCAAGGCATCGTCGATGGAAGCCACAGACACCCCTTCGATAGCTTTCGTATTGAACTTCTGCATGGCGCCGGAATATTCCCGTTCCGGTATGGCCAAACCGCCTCCTCCCACGAGTTTGGAGGCTTTTACAGTAACCTCCTTCATGACATTCTGGGATTCCAGTTTCACATCGAATTTGCGTTTGTTCCCTATGGGCACAGTCAATTTCTTATACCCGACAAAAGAAAAATTCAAGGAGTTGTTGGGATTCTTGATTTTCAAAGAGAAGTTTCCGTTGAAGTCAGTCAAAGCCGAAGAATAAATACGGCCATTCTTATCTTGTTCTATCACGGTCGCCCCGATAAACCCCTCGGGTTCGTCTTCTGCATATACCTTTCCGGTCACTATCACACCTCCATTTTGGGCAAACAGTCCATTGTGACAGAAAAGCAATGCAAACCACAATAATATAGCATATACCTTATTCATAATCTTTTATTTAAAGTCTATTTTTGATAATTAATCGCATGGTCCACCAAATGCAATACGGCTTTTGAAGAAGACAAGATTTGAGTGGCCAACGTATAGTCGTTGTTGTTCACGATATAGTCACGGGTCAATACATTATAATCCTCTTGATTCGATGTGATGACTTTGGCCTGCTGTGGACCTCCGCTCCCGTTTTCCGGCTCAAAAATGATACTGCTGCCGTCACTGCTCGCTTTGACATACACAAAGATTCCCTTATCATCCCGCGCGGCCGTCGGATAGGCCTTGTTCTGGTAAGAAACTCCGCTCACCGGCAACATGCCGTCTATAAAATGGAAGCGCAGGAAATTCAACAAATAGCGTGTCCAATCTGCTTTCACATCCAAATCCGTCTGGGCACTGATTTCGTCCCACGTATGCAGGTCGGGGTCGTCACGGAAAGCCTCTTCCAAAGCTGTACGCGTAGGCACCAGCACAGTATAGCGGAAATTATTAAAGGAAGTCACTACCGGTCCTATGCCGGACATCTTGCTGTTCTCTCCCTCGGAAGTCTCAAAAATCGGTTCTATATCTTTATAGTCTTCGTTATCGGCCAGGGACAAAAAGACATCGTCATTCCCGACCAACAAATCAAAAAATGCGCGATAATCTTCATTGGCACTCATCGTATAATAGACCGACTTGAAAGGATCCTGCAATATCCGGTCTATAAAGAATGTACGGCCATTGTCCATCTCATAGCGTGCCTTTCTATGGTCTTTCTCTAAAGTAACGACCTCTGCCTCAGGCAATCCCATTTCCTGGTCACCTCCTCCTTGGACTTTCACCTGTTCGCCCGTTCCGGAAACCGCAAGCACGGAGCCGCCCTTTGTCAGCACATACGGCAAAGTACCCTCATCGATGAAACCGGAAAGAGGTTCATCTTCATTATCGGCCACCACGATATGCATGTCCAATATGTCTTGCAAGCGGTTGGCGACCTCTTCGGCCCCTTCCGTATCCAGGGCATCCGCCCCGACCGTCCGCAAAAGCGCACCTTTCGAGCCGTCTTCGTTCGTATCATATACGTCTGCAACCACTTTTCCCATCTTCACATAAAAAGACCAGATTTCCCGCTTGTCAACTCCTTCATTCGCCCAAAGTGCCCATGTGATGGGATCCCGGTAATTAGCCATGGCATCGTCTGTCGGGACAAGCAAGTTATATTGGTTATCCATAGAACGCAGGTAAAGATGGTATTTCAGGTTGTTCACGTCATCCATATCATCGTTTTTAATGGCCGCAGACATGGTGGTTGTCGTGTCGGCCGTCAACACCGGACCGTACACAGCCTGATAATCCACGGGCGGATAGACTTTGTCCGTCATATACACGATACCGTTGCATGCGATGTATGCCTTTTGTACATCCTCCTCCTTTACAGACATCTCAAAACCGGCATTATCCGTCATGATATCCCAATTATGAGGCAAAGAAGTCAAGAAAGACAAACGCTGATGGTTTTGCAGGAAAACCGAAATCACATTCGTAGGCACCTCGTCCCAGTCTCCGTAAGAATCCCGTAAGAACTGTCCGCGCGACGACTCCCAATAATCTTCCATGGCCGCATCGGAAGGGACGAACATGACTCCCATGTCCGTATTCCCTCCATAAACATTATTCGACGGATCGAAAGCCAACGTCCCGTAGCCCATAATATCCACTTTTTCATCCGGGTCGGAAGAAAAATCTGTTTGGTTAAAATAACGCTTTACAAACACGGAATCCTCGATACTCCCCGCCCCGTAATAAGCTTTCACGGCATCGTCCACACTCCCGTCATAATACGGATAAGCAAACTTTTCCATCAGGCCGGCAAAAGTGTTCATCTCCGCCGTCGAATTGATTACTTCCGACATATTGGGAGCGGGAGCCACTACGTCGTCCGCAATATGCAAATACCCGTTCTTGCAGGTCACGTCCTTCCGATTGGACTCCACATGAGCATCATTCACATAAAATCCCTGAGTATCATAGGGCTTGTCCGTCTCTCCTTTCATGATTACCGCCCAATCGGCTTCTGTCAGGCCGGAAGTCGAAAAGAATTCCGGTGTCCAATATAATACCATTTTAGAACCGTTGTCAGCCAAATAAGCCCCCTTGCGCTCGCGAAAACGGTTCCAAAAAGCAGTCTTCGGCAACGCGGCCGGCTTCACAAAAGAAATACTGTCTAAATAAGAAGCAGACGTTGCACGCCTTAAAGCGATGCCTTCCCCAATCCCCTGGTCGTTTGAAGAAACATTGGCCAGCATGTGACTCAAGTAAGTCATATTCAGCATAGAGGAATTAAATAAATAACGCTTTTCCGAAGCGGACATATTGTGAATCAGTGTCGGCCCGTCGCCTGTAAGTCCCTTTGAAAGGAAGTAACGGGAAAAGGCCTCGTCATTAGCCGGAAACATGGTCTTACTCCCCGTAAGCCTCAAGGTCTCCTTATATCCTAAATCGTTCACTAACGCCAAATAGCAGTCAAACTGTCCGCTCGACTCCAAATATTCATAAATATTGGCACCCAACCAACTCGGTTCCTCATTATCATAAATATAGTCATCCTTGCATGAATTCAACAAAGGAAAGCCTAACACGATGTATAGGCACCACCTCACGACCTGCTTTACATTTCTTTCCGCATGCATCTGTTTAGTATTAGAGATTTATACTTTTTAATATTTCACACCGCCTACTTTTCTTCATTTCGGCAATACAAATTTAGCGGATATTTGGTCATCTGGAAATAGAAAGTTGCATCAAAATTTAAAAAATACAGTTCATAGCAACAACAATCACCCGTATTGGCCCCGTCATAACGCAAATAATACCGTATGAGCATTAAATGTTTCTCTTTTAGTTCTCATGAGTGTGTCATTTACACTTTGCAACAAAAGAGACGAAATCGTTTAACTCTTTTAACGATTCCTTTTCTTTTCATTTTCTTCCGCTCCGGCAAAAACGCACGCCGTCTCCTTATAATCCGCCAGGAAACGCCGGCCATCCACTTTTGATAAAAGCAGAATGTCGGCACTCAAACTTGCCTGCTTCCGCGAGAAAAGCAAGCCGTTCGTTTACCGAACGCCCCAATCCATTCATATCATAACGTCGGATTTTCCGGATTTGGGCAGACAAAAAGAAAGGTAAATTCGATTTATTTACAGCAAGAGAAGCCCGTTATGGAAGCGTTCCACGCATTTTTCAGCATGTTTTAAATACATATTTTAGGTATTTCAGCCTGTTTTTCCACCGTTTTTAAGTCCAAACGCGTTTCAATCTCAGCCGAACGAAAAATCGCTTGGCTGAAGAAACACTTTTTTTCTCCGCACATCATTCCGGCAACCTCTGTACATCGGCTGAAAAACGGCCTGAAAACTGGAAACGAACGTATCCTCCCGAGACGTTTTTTCTCTATTTGGAACGTTTTCCCCAACAAAAACAAAATATCAGATTGACGGGAAAACATCGACATATACTTGCACTTCAACCGTCCGCATACAGTAAGACCTATCTTCCGACAGACTTCGTGACAGGTCAAATCCGCATATCGCTGACAATACGTTTCCGCCTCCCTGCATGAGAATCGCATATTTCCGGAAATCTTCGGAAGAGGGGACGAATATCGAAATCTCGCGCCCCGGACATTGACATTCTGACAAAATGAAAATCCGGTCCTTATGCCCCTGAAAGGACATAAGAACCGGACTTTTATAAAAAACGCTTTTAAGACCGTTCTACTTCGTCTTCGGCAAAGCCTCCTCCACGACTTTGGCCACTTGCCGGGCCAAGGCATCGAATCCGGCCTCTACAGGATGCGTGCCGTCTCCCCCGGCATAATATTCGGGATGGTCTGCCACAACGCCCCACAAGTCGTTGACCTTGATGCCCTGCGACTTCACATATTCCGTCGCGATGGCATTACGGGCCCTCATACGCTCCGTGATTGGAGCAAAGTCCTTCATCCCTTCACCTTGCCGTACCGGCGTAATCGTGGCCCAAATCAGTTTGGCATCAGGCGCGTACTTCCTGATCAACGCCACATACTCCGGAAAGGCCTCCGCATACTCTTCCTCCGTATAATCGAAGCCATGCAAACCGTTGTTGAAATGAATCACGTCGAAATGATTGTGCTTCAGTATGGCCGCCACTTCATCGAGCAAGGCCGGGTCGCCCACACTCTTCGAACCGGAAAGCCGCCCTACGTAGGCTTTGCCTTCCAACAACTTTTCGACTTTGGGGTGATACCCTCTCGTGATGGAATTGCCGAGCAACAGGACGTGAGGCTTGTCCGTCTGGTTGGCCCCCGTCAACCAGACATCGGACCATTCGATGTATTCGCGGGCAATATGTTCCTGTGCCCCGGCGGGAGCACAGAAACCTATAAAACCGAATAGAACGGCCGAAAAAAGTACTTCTCTCATGACGTCCCTACTTTTTTAAGAAACGGTATATTTTGGCGTCTTTTCCGGGTACGGTGTAAGAAAGGCCGTCCTTGCCGACCTTCACGTCGTCTCCGCTCCACAATTCCTTGACAGAAGAGAAAGAAGACGGGGAAAGCCCCAAACGCTCCAAAGCCACCTTACCGGCAATCTGGTTGTCTTTATAATTCACAACAGACACATACAAATACTTTTCCGTATCCAAGACGAAACAGTTCTCCGCTCCGTCGCCCTTGTCGTTGTACTCACGATAGCCATACACCGGACGGGCCGAACGTCCGAAATCCGCCATTTCGTTTACGTCCTTGTTCATCAAAATCTTTTGGGCGCGTTCGCGGGAAAGTTTGGCATCCCCACGTCCGGACTTGTCCTCCAAGCTGTAATTGTCCGACACCAATACCATCCCCGACACGGCACCATTGGTGATACGGGCACGGTTCTCGCCTTCCGTTTCCTTATCGGCATCGTTTCCTACCAGCACGAGATGGTCCGGGTCGTTATATTGGTAGAACTCATTCGTCCACCAACCGCCCGACACGGCGTTCAGGCTGTATTCCGACTGTCCGATCTTACCCCAAGTGTCGCAAGCGATACGGCGTGAGTTCCCGTACTGATAAGGGAATATCGGAGCGATGGAAAGGGCGATGAACATCGGTTCGCCTTTGTCCACCTCGCTGATGAAGTGGGAGAAACCTTCGTTATAAGCCTCCACGGCCGTGGTCACATCCTTATTATAATAGGAGTCGGCCTGCACCATGCCGTTGCTGGTAAAGTCCACTTTCAAGTATTCAAACCCCTCTTTTTTCTTGTTCTGCACTTCACGGCTGATAAATTCTTTCGTTCCGGGATGCGTGGGGTCGAGGCAATACGCACCGTCCAGCTTGGCCGGTTTGCCGTTCACCTTAATCACACATTCATACCCTGTATATTGACTGCCTTCGCAAATCTTCCTATACAACATGTCTTCGTTCCACCACAAACAGAAAGGCGTGACGTACGAACCGGGCACCTGCCCATTCTTCTTCACCACTTCCGAGAATCGGGTACGTTGCTCGCTGCTCATGCCGTCCCAAGCATCGATACTCATGATGTTGATGCCTTGGCTGTTGCAAAATCCATTCGGTTTCAATGTCTCTTTGAAGTATTCGGAAACAGCCACGTCCACATCATAGCTGTTCTTGTCCGACATCACACCCCAGCTCTGCCAGCCAAAGGGTGTACCACGCTTCCATGTCTTACGCATGGGTTGCACCAAAGTATTGGCCCGGGCATACTCCTCCATTCCATTACGCCAATCGGCAAAAGCTCCGATGAACATCAATGCCGAACGCACCTCCGGTCCCCGCACCTTCCCGTGCGGCAGTTCGTCGCGCGTTTCTTGGTTCGACACACCGGAGAACACCTTCAACGCTTCCACGCGACTGTCGCCCGAAGCTTTCACCTCCACCGCACTCTTCCAGCGGTTATGCTCCACCGAACCCAGCACGATGCCCCGGCGACTCTCTCCTGCGTAAAGCGCGGAAACCTCGTAAGAGGTCATATCGCCCGTCAAACGGTTCTTATGGTAACGTACGAAACCGTCATTGTCGAAAGGCACTTTCAACATGCGGTTCGTCTGCGCCGGAGCGTACAGGTCGTAGGGCGTAGCCACCGCTACGGGCGCAAGGTAGTTGGAACGAAGGGAAGCATCCCCCTTCAATACGACATCCGTCAACACGTAATCCCGTCCCTCATATACGTAAAACTCTTGCGTAAGGGTCACGTCGTCGCCACTGGCAGGCGATGAGAAGACAAACGCATGGCACGTCCCCTTTCCAAAGGCATCGTTCACCGTCCGCTTTTGGTAGTCGGCCTCTGCGCACGAAGCCGAACTGATACGGAAACCGTCCTTACCATGGATGTCGTACGTAGCCTCCGGCACCGACCCCATGAATACGGGCCGGTAAGCCTTCCCGCCGTTATACTCCACATTGAATTGTTTTCCATTCTCTACGTACGTGATGCGCAAATCGCCCGCCTTGATGACCACATCTTCCGCCATAGCCGCCACAGCCGGGAACAGGCATGCGCACCACATTGTGCAAATCACTCCTTTCTTACTCATTTTCATATAATTATATCACAATCTTTTAATATACCAAAGTTTTGCAGACTTCTTTCGTTCCATCAGCATAGTGAATCCTCACCAGAGCCATACCGTTGAAATGTGGCAAGTCCAATTCCACTTGGGTACGACCTGACAAGTCCCTCGTACCGTTCAGACGTCCCTGCATATCATAGACCTCTATGCGATTCATATCTTTACCGGAATAAACCATCAAACGCTTTCCTCCGAGGGGTACGACTTTCGTTCGAGCCATTGCTTCATTTTCCATGTCTTTCACTCCACTGCCTCCCGTTTTCTTAAAGCGGTACACACGTACATCTTTCTCTGGAACACTATACGGTAAGCTCCCGTCTACTTTTACTAATTCATTCGTCCAAAGCTCACGCACTTCGGAAAAAGCATCGGAAGAAATATCCAGCAACTCCAATGGTATACTACCCGAAAGCTCATTTTCCTGATAATTAAACGCCGCTACGTACAGATATTTATCGTTATCGAACATGAAGAAGTTTTCCGCTCCGTCGTAATTTCCATTATATTCCTTATAACCATATACAGGTTTGAAAGAACGTCCCATATCCGCCATCTCGTTAATGTCTTTATTCATCATGACCGTCTGCGCCACTTCTCGCGACCGTTCTGCCCAACCTCGACCAGAACGGTCATTCAAACTGAAATTATCAGCCACAAGCAACATGCCCGTCACAGCCCCAGTAGTGAAACGCGCACGGTTTTCACCAATCGTATTGTTCAACTGGTCACCAGTCCCTATAAGCACCAAATGGTCTGGGTCATTGTATTGGAAAAGACGATCGGTCCACCATCCGCCGGATATGGCATTCATACAATATTCCGAATGGCCGATAGACCCCCACGTGTCACAAGCGACACGCCTTGAATTAGCATACTGATAAGGGAAAAGCGGCGCGATAGAAAAGGCAGCAAACATTGCATATTTATCCATCTGACGCCGAATGTAGTCCATACCCTCGTTATAAGCCGCCACCGCTGTAGTTACTTCGGGATTATAATAAGAGTCTGCCTGTACAATACCACAGTTCACGAAGTCCATTTTCACGTATTTAAAACCGTATGTGGCCTGCGTACGCAAGAAATTTGCCATAGCACTCTTCGTATATGGATGTGTGGGGTCCATACAATAAGCACCATCATACCAAATGGGTTTACCATCCGCTTTGAGTACAACATCCCAGCGCGTCCACTTTGTCCCGTCGGCAGCCTGCCCCAAGACATCGTCCCAGTTAGGATTCTCTCCGCTCCACATGGAGAAAGGCGTACTGTAACAACCCACCACTTGGTTCTTCTCCTTGCATTGGTTTATAAAGTTCAAATGTTCAGTATTGCTCATGCCGTCCCCTGCGTCAAGGCTGAATACGATATTCCCTTGATTATTGCAAAAGCCGCCTGGAACCAGCACTTCATGATAATAATCTGAAATCTCCACATCGGTAGCGTATGAGTTTTTCTCGGCCAATACTCCCCAACTCTGCCAACCGAAAGGCGTGCCAAGCGTCCAGCTTTCCGTACGCGGTGCCACAAGATTGTTGGCATCTGCAAATGTCTCCATCCCTGTACGCCAATCATCGAAATAGCCAATCAGCATACGGGCAGAAGTAATCACCGGCCCGTTCACCTTACCATGAGGAATAACATCACGCGTTTCTGAAGTTGACGCGCCAGAATATACATGAAGTTCATTCACACCCCCGTTATTCGACAAATTGGCACTGACGGCACTTTTCCACAAATTATGGTCTACTGAGCCCAACACCAAACCTTCCCGACTGCTTCCTTCATACAGAACCGACACCTCGTATGAAGTGACTTCACCACTCATCTTATATTTTCCATAACGTCCGAAACCGTCATTATCAAACGGCACTTTCAGCATCCGGTTTCCGTCATTGGACATATAAAGCGTATAAGCCGTTCCGACCGAGATCGGAGCCAAATAATTGCTTCGGATAGCAGCATCCCCTTCCAAGGAAAGGTCTGTCAACATATAGTCCTGTCCGGAATAGATATAAAAACGTTGTTTCATCGTCACCCCGTCACCATTCTCAGGAAGACTGAAAGTAAAAGTATAGCACTTGCCCGTTCCAAATTCATCATCCACTGCAGCCTCATCATAAGAGACCTCGGCAAAGGAAGCTGTGGTCACCTCACGCGCCTCCCCTTCGGTATTATCATAATGAGCGGCAGAAGCCGAATGATTCACTACGCACTTCCGCGCAGCACCCTCTTCATTCAGAGCATTAATACGAAAGGCTTTCTCACCTTCCATATAAGTGACTTTCCACATCCCGTCCGTCACGACGATATCGTCGGCTTGCACAGCCATCGGCACAGTCCATAAGGACAGTATGAACATTTTCTTTGAAATACGTATCCAATCTATTTTCATTGCTATTCGTTTAAGAGTTAATTTTCCAAGCATTACATTTACAGTCACAAAGAGACTAAAAAAAACAGAAAAGCCGCAAGAATTACGGCGCAAAAAATAGAAAAAATGCTTCAGGCCGCTTCCTCAACGGGAAAAGCGGCCTGAAAAGGGAATTATTTCACTACTATTGTCTTCCGGAACACGATGTCGTCTGAGGCATGTCCGACTTGTATTTCAAATTCGCCCGGCTCTACCAGACGGTGCAAAGTCTCGTTGTAGAATGCCAATTCATCGATAGGCATCTCCAAACGAACTTCAACCTCACCGCCCACCGGCACTTCCACTTTCTTGAAAGCCTTCAGTTGCTGAATGGGCATGACCACCGAGCTGAATTTATCACGTACATACAATTGTACGACTTCCTTTCCGTCTCTCCGGCCGGTATTTTTCACTTTCAACGTCACACTCAGCTTGCCTTGGCCTGAAAATACCGTATCGCTCAGGTGCACATCGGTATATTCGAAGTCGGTGTAACTCAAACCACGGCCGAAATTCCACAATGCGTAAGGCTTCTCGAAAATATAGTGGCCGTTTGGTTCCTCATAACTTCCACCTTGGTCGAACACTTGCTCGCGGTCGGAAGGATAATAATTATAATAACACGGCGTGTTACCCGTACTGCGAGGGAACGATACATTCAGACGTCCTGAGGGGTTCACTTTGCCCAACAAGACATCGGCCATGGCATTTCCCTGCTGTTCACCGCCATAAAACTGCAATACCACGGCATCGGCATGCTCTTTGGCCCAAGTCATAACCAAGGGTTTACCGGTAATGAGCACTACGACAACAGGCTTGCCGGTAGCCTTCACCGCCTTTAGCAGGTCCAACTGCTTGCCGGGCAAATCCAGCGAGGAGAGATCGAATCCCTCGCCCGAAGTCACGTTCTTTCCTTTCGCGCCCCGACCCAGCCAAACGCTGCGCGTACCGACTGCCACAATGGCAATATCGCTTTTCCGAGCCAATTCCACTGCTGCGGCAATACCGTCATCCTTTTGACTCCACCAATCGCAACCGTCCAACTGATTCACCGACACATCCTTGCCTACGGCCTGTTTCAACCCGTCGAAAAGCGTAACACATTCACGATTGTCAAACTCCACCCAACCGTAATCACCTGCCACGCCGTAATTACTATTCGGTCCTAACACGGCAATGGATTTGTATTTTTTCAGGTCGAGCGGCAAAATATCATTCTTATTCTCCAAAAGCACGATGCTTTCGTCTGCCACCTTCTTGGCCAATGCCACATGTGCTTTGCTGCGCACCACCTTGTCCACTTTATCCGGATCGCCGTAAGGGTCATCGAAAACACCAAGGCGGAACTTGGCAGCCAGCACGCGGCGACAAGCGCGGTCCACGTATGCTTCATCCAATATGCCTTTGTTCACTTGGTCTTCCAATGTCTGATAAGCCCAGTCGTACACATCCATATCTATACCTGCTATCAAAGCCTTACGGGCAGCCTCTTCCGAAGTCTCCGCAGCAAAATGGAACGACTTCAGGCGGTCTACCGAGCCCCAATCGGAATATACAAAGCCTTTGAAACCTAATTCCCCACGCAACAAGTCGGTCATGAAATGGGCTGAATGCGCCACGGGTATCCCGTCGTATGCACTATAACATCCCATGATGGACACCGGATCGGCATTCTGGATGACTTTGGCAAACGGATAGGCATAAAGGTTACGCAACTCGCGCTCACCTCCCGGCACGGAGGCACAGTTCAATCCGCCCGTAGGCGTACCGTGTGCCACGAAATGCTTCGGCATGGCCCCTACACCCTCGGCCTGCGAACCACGTACGAAAGCCGTTCCCATCTCACCGATTAGAAAAGGATCCTCTCCAAAGGTTTCCTCTACACGTCCCCAACGCAAATCCCGTGCGATGTCCAACACGGGGCATTGCAACTGGCGAATACCGATGACATGGGATTCACGCCCGATGGCACGGGACATTTCTTCCACTAATTCCGGGTTAAACGTCGAACCCTGTGCAATAGCCTGCGGAAATATCGTGCACCCGTTTTGTGTCACCCCATTGATGCCTTCCACCGTTACCAAGGCCGGAATCCCCAAACGATTCTGCGTAAGCAAGTATTCTTGCATTTTATTGAACAATAACGCAGCCTCCTTGGCCGACTTGCTCATTTCATGTACGCTCCCCGGACTTCCTCCCTTATAAGTATTTTCAATGGCATTAATGTCACTCGTAGAGTTGTTCTGCAATTGCAATACTTTTTCATGAAGGGTCATCCGGCGTAGCAAGTCCTCTACCCGTTCCTCTACAGGCAACGAAGCATCTTTGTACTTGGGCTTCTCTTCGGCCACGGACGAAATCGCACCGCATATCAAGAAAGCGGCAAATAAAAACTTCTTTTTCATTCCTTATTCTTTAAAAACTCAAACTATATAATTTTATTCAATATCTTCCGACTACAAAAATAACTCTCACGGAACGTCCTTACGAAATCCATTTACTCCAAAAAACAGCGGTATTGACGCAGGACTGGCTTAACAAACAGGACTCCTCGGGCACAATCCGAACTTCCGATAGAAGAAAAGACCCGGAATACCTTCACAGGCGTCCCGGGCCAAACAACCTAACCTAATTCACAGTTAATCACTTAAACTGTGCTTCTTTATTTTACAATCTTAGCAACCTTACTGCCGGATTTCACAACGAACACACCCTTACCGTTTACGGTAATAGCCTCATTCGTCATGCCCCGACCCACCTCGGCACCTTGCATATTGTAAATATTCACTTGCGTATCATCAGCACTCGTCACGATAATAGCATCGCCGTCGACAACAACTTGCATACCCCGTGCCACAGCCTGTGAAGCCACACCATCATAATCACTCTCAGACACTGCCACTTCTGTCGTGGTCCATGCCGTAGCCTGATAAGCGTAATTCACAGCCTGTACACCCACAATATATTCACCCACAGGAAGTTTGTCGAACAAATAGGATGCCTCACCATCCTCGTTGCCTGTGTTCACATAGCAACCGAACATAGCATAGGACAACTGTTTACCTGTCTCGATATTAGCCGGTACAACCATACGCATCGCACCAGTCTCCTTATTCTGAATATAAACATTGAACATCGCGTCATTACCATTGTTCATCTCTGAAGCTTCCCATTTTACCAATACACGCCCCTTCTCAGCCGTAGCCGTGATTTCACCTATTTCATTAGGAGCCGTAAACTCCACACCTGAGTTATTCCAACTGATGACCTGCTGATCATTACGCCCGTTGTCCGGGCTACCGGTATAATCCGAAGTAAGGAGTTCCATGTTGTTGTCATTATCGAAATCTCCGAAACTGTTCACGCCCGGGCCGCTCTTAGCCAAATAGCCACCCCAAAGCTCATTAGCACCATCTTCAAAGAAATAGGTATTATAGGAAGTACTGTTATCACTTAAATCCACGAAACGTCCCCAACCGGCAGCTTCTCCTGTAGCCGGATTGACTTTGGATGTCCAGCCCGTCGTCATATAATCGGGATAATCATCCCCGTTGAGGTCCACCCAAATAAAACGGGTAGAAGCGGATTGGGCTGCCGGAGTGATATCTGTAGCAATCTCTTCCAAACGGAAACCATTTTCATCCGATATGTTCCGCAAACAGTTGGCCTGCTTCAATTCACGCTGGCCTCCCCAACCGTTGGAACAGCCCTGCGTACCTAATTGCATCAAATCTGTGCGTCCATCTTGGTCAAAATCTAAGGCTATAGTGATACCCTCTTCACATCCCCAAGCACGGAAAACATCAGCCACGGTGCCGTCCTTTGCCATGCCATAAGCATCCAAGACTTGACTGGCCGACTCAATCAAAGAAGGCGAATTGGTTACATCCTGAAACTCACCATTCTGCAAATTGCGGTAGAAACGGATTTGGTTGCCGCCTTGTTCCACCCCCGTAGCCGTCATGTTGTCACGCCCGTCACAATAGCCGGTAGTCACAATATCCAACCAACCGTCTCCATCCAAATCAATGAACACCACCGAACCGTGAGACATTTGTTTCGGCCGCATTGTCGGTACCTCTGTATATTCTCCGGGGACAGGCAAACCTGTTTCCGGATCCAACCCGCCATCGGTTTCCTCAAAAAGCCCCATCTTGGTAGGCTCTTCGTCAAATGGCAATGGATTAAAAACCTTTGCCTCCTCGAAATGGTCTCCATTCACATTACGCAACAGCATCGTATAACGCCCTGAAGGCCCATTGCCACAAAGCAATACGTCCGTAAAACCATCTTTGTCATAGTCACCTGTCACCAATGAGCCGTAAGGAGTATCTTCATTGAAATTTCCTCCACCTGTATTAGAAGACAATCCTCCTACACTTGAAAGCAAAGCATCCTCCAGAACCTCAAATTGCCAATTTCCTTTATTAATAACCAACACATAACCTTGAGGCGTGCCCGTGTCATTCCCGCCAGTATTAAGGATAATGAAGTCGACCAAACCGTCATTGTTGAAATCGATAGGTTGGCTTCCTTGCCCGAACGCAGTACGTGGCAATCCGTTAGCCATACCTACAAAAGTCTCGCTGACCACCGTATCCATGACCACCTTACCGTCAAAGATAGAATCTTGCAACTCATACTTGTCATTGTCTTTATCTATCCAAATCGTATCTTTGGAATATACCTTATTATAGGTTGTATCCTTTTCCAGAATGGCATCGCATACGCCCTCAAACTGCCTGTCTCCTAAATTTTTAATCAATACGCTACGCGCCTGCCACCCTTTGTTCTCGGATGTGCCATTCCAAAACATATCCATCAATCCGTCATTATTAAAATCGGCCACAAATGCGCGGCTCCGATGGCTCGGCCATCCCCCTATATCCCCCAAGGTGAAATCTGTCTCAAACAACAATGGATTTTGTGCAGTCGCTTTGGCAACTCCAAAGAGTGCACATCCTAACATGACCTTCATTACAAGTTTTTTCATATCAAAATCCTCCAAATATTTAATAAACTTTCTTTTTATTTCAAGAACCATGCATCCTCGTCCATTAACCGGACTTGTAAGTCACCCTTCCCATCTTCAAAACGAGCGGCTACTTTTTCGGCCGCATAAGCTGGCCACTGTCCACGATGACGTGCAATACGCATCAAATCGAAGAAACGACTGCCCTCAAAAGCCGTCTCAGCGGCCATCTCATCAATGATACAGTTTTCTACATATTCAATAGAATCAGCTTTGGCAGCAGCTAAACGGACAGGATCTGTAGAAACCACTTTTCTTTCTATTTCCTCACCCGTTTCCTCATCTGTTTCCGTTACTATATCATACGGTGTATAATCCGGAATGAGATAATCCGAACCGGTATAGCCAATAGCCCGACCACGACCACGAGTGGCAGTCCCCACATTATTATCATACGTATCTGATGTAAAATCCAAGAACATCTCCCCTGTACGTTCACTTACAGGAATTCTCGAAGCATTAGCCAACGTCGTCTTGTTCAACCCGTAAGCCAATATAGCAAAAGCCGTTGCCGGACGACCATAACGGTTAATAGCCTCAGCCAAACGTAAATAAACTTGTGACGCACGGTATACCGGCAAATTACGCACATAACGCAAACCTCCCAAAATCTCATTCTCCGGATCTTCTACCCCACCGGATACAGACAAAGAATAGAATTTATCAATAAGCACACCCTTATAATCCCCTAAACCATTGGTGCTGTAAGAGACAGGTGAAGTAGTACCGTTCGGGAATTCAAACTGTCCACGCAAATCCCCCGTAAAGAATCCCTGTATACGAGTTGTATTCTCGGCAGCATAATAATGTGTCACACGCGACATCCAATCCGTAAAAGAAACTGTCGGTACAATCGATGGGACTTCATTGTATGACCAACGTACCAATTGCGGATGGTAAGAATCCGGACGGGAACTGTAAACCAAAGAAGAAAGCAATTCGTTGGAACCGACATTCACATAAGCTGACATCCATCCCCCAGACGCACTCGTACGAGCGGTATTGTTCCAATAGTTACCATAAGAGCTGGTCAGAGTCAATTTACGCTTATCAATAAGGCGATAGTAAGCTGTAGCAGCATCTGCATAACGCCCCAAGAACAAGTATAAATCCCCCAACACCATATCTACCGGGAAAAACATTTTGCGAGAATCAAAATTGTCAATCGTTCCATAATCCAATGCACGGGCACCCACATACGGAGTCAGATCGTCAATGAGCAACTGTGCCAAGTCTTCAAGATTCTTCTGCGGATAATTTTTAAGTGCAGATTCAAGACTTAGTACAGGTTCTTCTATCCAACCTACTTGTCCAGTAGCTAATCCCAACTGCCAATACGTCCAAGCACGGAGAACTTTGATTTGCGCATATTCGGGAATCATAACCTTATCTTCGTAAAACACAATATTCGTGTCCATCTTCGCAATGGCATAATTACAATTATTAATGACATTATAATAATCATAAAACGAGGCATATTCATTACCCGACGAAACACTAAAATTGGAAATCTCCTGAATGTCTACATTGGCATCCGCAGTAGCTTCCATCAAGTCGCCACGCAACTCTCCCAGCAACACATAACGGTCGCCCAAACGTTGCACCTGCGAAAGGATACCCAACACAGAATAGAGGGAATCATTTGGGGAATCCAAACGGTTGTCCTCCTCAAAACCCACCGTAGTAGAATCTGTCTCCATCATATCCGTACAGGCCGGGAAAGCTGCCATACAAGCACAAACGACACCCACAGCTTTCATATAGTTTTTGATAAATGTCTTCATATTCACTTTCTTATTTTGCATTACAAATTCAATTTCACCCCAATCTGAAACGAACGAGATTGTGGTGTCAACCCGGCATCCACACCTTGGTAAAGCACAGACTGGTTGTATGAAAATTCAGGATCCGTACCCAAATACTTCGTCAGCGTGCAAAGATTGTTCACTGCAGCCCATACCGATACTCCTTGCAGGAATGAAGTGGAACGTACCGGAACACGGTATGACAACATCAGGCGTTTAAATTTCAAATAGGATGCATCCTCAATCCAACGGTCTGAGAAACGGGCATTCCCCATCGGGTCGTCATAAGTGGCACGAGGAATATCTGTCATTTGGCCATCTGCCATCCAACGGTTCTCCATGGCTATGCTTTGGTTGGACAAACTGTTGCCCGACTCCAAGTTGGCACGTAAGGCATTGTAGGCATCATTACCCAAAGAATAAGTAAAAAGTGCTCCCAGTTCCAAATCACGCCAGCGGAAGTTCAAGTTAAAATTACCATAGATATCCGGATTCGGGTCACCGATGACCACGCGGTCATCTTCCCCGATGATACCGTCTTTGGAATGATCCACGAAACGCATGTCGCCAGCCGAGAACGGAATACGCTGGCCCGAAGAAGAAAGAATGGCAAGCCCGGCATCCGCAGCTTCCTGAGCTGTGACATATACCCCGTCGGTCTGATAACCATAAAACACACCTGCTGGCTGTCCTTCCGTAGTCAATACCGTTCCTCCGGCTACTTCCGTAGCGAAACTGCCATTGGGCAAGGACGTAATTTTATTCTTATAATGGCCTACGGTCAACCCTGCATTGAACTTGAAATCTTTCGTATCCACGATACGAGCATTGGCTGCAATCTCAAAGCCCCGGTTCTCCATTTCACCATTATTGTCATAATAATACTGTAAACCAGCTTCTTCGTTCAAAGAGCGGAGCGTCACCAAATCTTTCGTTTTGGAATAGAAATAGTCGATATTCATGTTCAAACGGTTCGCCAAAATGCTAAAATCAAATCCTACGTTAGCCCGGCCAGTGGTTTCCCATCTCAACTTTTCATTCCCGATATTGCTCAATACCACGCCCACAGCATCATTAGCCACCAAAGAAGAAGTGAAATAAGTACGGTTGGCATAAACAGGCAAATTACCGTTACCCGTCATCGTATAGGCCACACGCAACTTCAAATTGTTGATAAAATCCACATTACGCATGAATTTCTCGGAAGAAATGAGCCAAGCTCCACTGACCGACGGGAAATATCCCCACGACACACCGCATAAGTCTATTCCTCCGGCTTCGTTACCGAAACGAGAAGAAGTCTCCATCGACATTCCGATATTCAGGAAATACTTGTTCATAAAACCATAATCCGCATTCAAATACCAAGACATGTTACGATCCATGTATTCCGTCCCGAAAAGATAACGCAAGTCACTCGTCGTATTGGACAAAGCTGTCATATAGTCAGAACCCGTATTGTAGCCCTGACCGTATGTATACTTGAAATAGTCGTTATAAAAACGATAGCCCAAGGCTGCGGACAGATTGTGCCGGTATCCTTTCAAAATATCCCATTTCAAATAAGCGTCCAACGAAAGGGAAGTCTGCCGAGCCATAGAACTGCGAACTTCGTTCAATGCCGTAGCATACACTTCACCCAAATCATTGTAAAGCGGCTCATTCGCTACGCCTGCATCCGGAATGAACAAATCTTCATTCTCCTTATCATAAGAGAAACCGAAAAGAGCAGCAGCTTCCAAACGGTCGGTAATTTGGTAAGTCGGACGCAAGTTCAGCGTGAAACGATATTTATCGAGTGTCGGCATATTATCTTTCTCCAACAAAGCCAACGGGTTGCCATAATTCAACTCGTCCACATCCGTCAAACGACCGCTTAAAGAACCACTCTCATTATATTGATAAGGAGAATAAAGTGGCGACTTTACCAATGCAAGATAATACGGTGAGCGCATTCGATCCAATCCATCAAAAGTCACCTTATGTCCGGTCTGCGTATAAGCGATGTCGAACAATATCTTAAATTCGTCCGTCAACTTGATGTCTGAATTGAAGCGTACATTCAGGCGATCAAACTTTGTTCCATCTATGTTTCCATTATTTTGAGCATACCCCAAAGAGAAACGGTAAAGAGCTATGTCGTCACCACCCGACACAGAGATACCATAATTTTGGATAAAAGCTGTTTTGTTGATTTCATCCATCCAATCAGTATTATTATGTACAGCACGGTAAAAAGACCGCGAAGGGTCATCATTCGTGAACTGGAAATCTTCCACTTCATGCCGATCCATACCAGACATAACATCAGTGGCATAACGACGGTAGGCATCAGCTCCCATTACTGGCAATGTCTCAAAGGGTGTCTGAAATCCAAAAGAAATGTTAGCATCGATCTTCGTCGCCATCTCTCCGGCACGCTTAGTTTGAATCAACACAACGCCATTTGCTCCTCGTGTGCCCCAAATAGCCGAACCATTCTTCAATACCGTTACCTTATCTATATCTGACGGGTCAAGCAAAGTCAAAGGGTTATTGTAATAACCATCCACAATAGAGATTCCCTCATCCTGCATCTGCCAGACTACACCATCCACCACAAACAAAGGTTGGGAAGAAAGATTTAAAGAATTGTAACCACGCACAAAATAGGAAGCACTTGCCCCAGGCTCACCCGAACGGGCAGACGTACGCATCTGACCGGCCAATAAAGAATTCATATCTTCCGTCATGCTTAACGCGCTTGCCGTAAAACCGTCCACCACAACCCGTCCGTCCGACACGGACATTTCATCGTCATAATAAGAATGCCCCGGTACGGTATAGAGCGACACATTCACTTCTGTACGCCCTTTAACGGCTACCACTTGTCGGGAATATCCCGGCGCATCTACATAAAGCGGTATCCGCAAATCGGGCAATCCTATCTCGTAGTCACCATTTTCATCAGTCATCGCTGACACGTTTACATCAGGAGTTGTAATACGAGCACCGGCAAAGCCCAGCCCCGTCACGGCATCTACTACTCGCCCCTTCACATGGTAAGGCATCTGAACCTTTTCAGTCTGCCCAGTTTTTATCGAGTCTACGTGAGCCGTCTCCTGGCCCTTTAAGGCAAAAGAGAAAAAAGCTAAACCGGCCACAGTTCCCGTAAGTTTCAACAAATAAGAATTAAATATAGAATACATAACTCATCATGCTTTAAGGATTAACAAATCAAGGTACAGGCACAAAACGAATACGGTCTACTCGAAAACGACGACGATATTTCACATTTACCTCCGAAGCTTTCACATTGGTACGAATACGAAGCGTTGTACGCACCTTTACGTCATCTGTGGAATTATTCTCATCCATAAACCACATTCCATCATAATAATTGGCTGCGGGCAACTCCAATGCACTCCAAACTTTCAAAGTCTTCACTTTGTTATCGCCAACGCTGTCCCCGCCGATAATCAAATCCGGATCATCATCATCGTCACGCGATATATTAGAAGTACCATTTCTGTCTGCACGTGGATAAACCAAACGGAACTCCAGCCGCGTTTTTTCCTCGGCCAAAGCAACTCCGTCAATGACAGGTGGAACAAAATCCACATATACGTCATATTTGCCAGCCAAAATCTGAGGAATTTCGAAAGTGACTTCCGCCGTACCTGTAGCATTGGTCACCTCCAAATAACTATTGTTGCTCACACCTTGCACGGCACTATTTACATCAGTATTGCGCACGTAAGCGCTCGTACTGGTACTCGTAGTCCGCCCATTCAAATACTCAGCTTCCACTAGAATTTCTTTATTCCAAGTACAAGTATCATCCAAAATCAAATCCCCCTCCGCTAAGTACATTAGCCCGTTGGAAGCATCCAGTTTCGTATAAGGTGCAAAATAACGGCTCGTCTGATAAATCACATTTCCAGTAACCGTTACTAAAGAATCCTTTGATGCCGGATCATCGACCTTTCCTCTGAATGTTAAGCCATTCAGAATAGCTTGCCCTGTCTGCACATCGCGAATGGAGTCTGCCACAGCTTCGTTTGCATTATATGTCGTAAAATAAGGACTGATATGAGCATAAGCTTTATCCCAAGCCGCGTTATCCGGCAAAATCATAGTATAGAGCGAGTCTTCATCATCGATATGCCCAATACCATAATAATAAGAATAAAGCATCGGGTTATAATCCACGAACACCGAGTCCGTTCCTACACTAGCTGACGCATCATACCTTTTCTCCACGAAGCGATTGATGAACTCATACACTTTGGAATACTCAGGATAGACAGACAAATATTCATAGAAATTATAACGGTAAGGAATAGTGTCCCTCAACTTATGCAAAACACCATTAATCGCCCGTTCATTACCATCCTCCAAAGATGTTCCATTGAACGACTCTGCATCATCATATGCCATACGCTTACCATTAAGCATATAAATATACTTTCCAGGCTGCGTAGAAGTAGGGTTAGTGTAACGAGCAATATGGTTTTTCACCAAACGTTCCAAGGCAGCTCGGTCTGTCATATCCACATTTGTTAGAGCCTCATTTACTGGTGCCCATACCGTGTAGGTTTGATCGGATACAAGCAAACTATCAGTCCCCGTTATCTCCACTATTTGCGTGAAAGTACTTAACGATGCATCATTACGGAGCAAATCCATCAGGCTGACCTGAGGCACACTACCATTCCGGTCATAGTGCGCATCCCACTCGTCATTACAGGAAACGAACAACGCCATCCCCGATAACAAACAGATGATTCCTTTATTTATTTGTTTCATTTGTTCTTACTTAAATAGTCCAACATTAGTAACGATCTTCATCCCGAATCATATCCACTGGAATTAACTCGAAATAATCGATCGAGAATTCACGACCTGAGAAATCTACATTACGAGCACGCAATTTATGCTCCCCATAATCAGTAAAGCGATATTGTCCCACAATATAACGCAAAGATTTATAAAAATCTCGCAACAATATATTTCCATTAAGAAGGAAACAAGAAGCCGGACCTTTCATATATCCCAAATTACGCATCATTTTGTCAACTTCGATACCACCATCAGCAGTCTCAGCATCGGCAACCCAGCCTGCACGCGGATCTCCCTCTACATCACCAATCTTCAAATCAACTGGTGTTCCAGCCAAATTTCCATCTACAAAAATCTGTCCCATTCCACGCCAACCTTCTGCATTATAGCCAATACGAAGTTCCCAGTTACCCGGAGGGACAGGCAAAAGACGCAACGTAAAATCATATCCCTTCTTCATATTGATCTCATCAACTTGATAAGAGGCCCATCCACGACTTCCCCATAACAAACAATCGCTAGCTTCATTATATGTAAAATACTCTCCACAATAATCAGGAGTCATCGTATACCCATTTGCATCCGGAATATCTACATTATTCCAACGAATATTATTATTGGTCAGTTGAGGGGGAATGGAATAAGCATCAAAACGGAGACGCTTATGCAACACATCATTATTCATCACCTCTTCGTCATACACCAACACGTCTGTAATGGTATGGATAAAGCCGTTCACAGCATCAATGTTACTGTTTTTCTCATCAATACCTACATAATGCCCGTTTTTCTGCAAATTAATCTTATTGCCTATCTTGATTTCCATAATCCGATAAGTGTACATCGTCTCATAATATTCCGCCCAATAACCTTCCGAGCCTTGCGCGATACATTCGGCCGGAGTGTCGAATACCATATTATTAGTAGCCATTTGGCGGTTCAATAAATGATAGGCAACAAAACGATTCAACGGATTATTCTTACTTTCGTAATTTCCCAAATCCTCTGAACCATAATAGGTCCGTGCATAATTCTCCAAACTACTCAGAATTTCGTCCTTTGTACTTCCATCAATACCATTTTCATTTAATAACTCATCCGGCTCGCAAAACATCGTATATCCATACCGGAGACTCGTAGGCACTTTCATCGTATAGCCTGATAATTGTACAACATCCGCCCCGAACGTATTCACATAGCTTTCGTCATAAAGCTTTTCCATTTCCTTATACCATCCAGAAGCCTCGTAAGCCATTGCCCAAATCGTAAACTTATCATTATTCTGGAGCACCTCCAATAGAGATAATTCTGACGGTTCAATAACCTTATCCACCACATGAATCACTCCATTATGCACTTCCTGATCCAATGTGGTAACTTTAGATTTATCATTCACCCAAATTATACGCCTCCCTTTATCATCATTTGTGAAAGAAAGAACAAGATAACGTTCCGCTAAAGTCATACTCGTAAGCGACCCAGCAATAAAATCCTGAGAAGTATACTCGGCATTACCACGAATCACGCAATTGTAGACAACCCGTTGAGCCTCTTCGGCTGTCAATTCATCCAACGTCTTGCCTTTCTCCTCCAAATAAGCGGCAATGGCATCATTATTGGGCACAAAACAAGTATAATGGCCATAAACCTCCAATAAGGCATCTGCCCCACACTTGGTTATCAATTGGTAAAAGTCCGACAATTCGGGGTTGTTCTGGCAAAACGAAGCCACCGTCTCTCCCGTAAACGTGTACATGGCATCAGCATCAATATCATCGCTATTGCAAGACATCTGCATGCCAGAGAGGCACAAGACCGCTACCGACCACAGCCCCCACTTGAATAATCTATGTATTTTGTTCATAATCGTCAATTTTTAGAAATATCATCCGAAGTCTCATAAAATGGATTCTGTTCCAACATCTGATTCAAACGTAACTCATCTTGATGAATAGGCATATAAATGGCATTGATATCATTAATTTTGCTCATTACTGTACTTTGACTTAAGTTCATCCCTGATGTGTATTTCCGCAAAATATAATTATTAACCACATTATTTGTCGTTTGTTCGCGGCGCATCCGACGCACAAGATCAAAATAACGTTTACCCTCAAACAGAAATTCTCGCTGACGTTCATCCAATACCAAATCCCGTATAGTAGCTTGAGGAGTAGAGGCCGTATATTGACTCTTCAAACTTCCAGCATCCAAATTTGGATGTGCTCGGTCATAAGTATAAGACACCATATCCACTGCTCTTACGACATCACCCTGTTCAGCTAAAGCTTCGGCTTTCATCAAATAGGCATCGGCCAAACGATATATAATCCAATTACCCTCTCCATTGATATAGGAGCTGAAATCAGAAAATCTGATGTCTTCATAATCCGTGCTATAAGTAGCATATACATATTTCTCAATATAATAAGTTCCGGAATTCTCCGCATAAGCACCTATACGGCGCATATCCACCCCATTCCACCATTCTGTACCATTAGCCGTTTCCAGACTAAAAGCAGACAGCAAACAAGAATGGTTATTATCCCCATAAAATGTACGCACAGCAGAATTCTGCGTATTATTGTCATACTGAAGTTCCCAAATACTTTCATCTGAGTTTCCCACAAAAAACACAGAGTTAAAATAAGAGGCCGCCGGCAATAGCGACAAAGGATTGGTCGTTGTAGTCAGAATCTTATCACAATAGTCCACACATTGTTGATAATCTCCCTTCCATAAACTCATATCGGCAATCAAAGCCCAAATGGCCTTCTGCGTTACTCGTCCACGAGTATAAGTTGTGTTTTCACCATATTCTGTCACGGCCACATTTTCCACTGTCTTTAGATCGCGAATCAAAGTATCCAGAACATTCTCAAACGGAGTCTGTCCCACTTGAAATCTCTGTGTATCATCTACATAAGGGGTTTCTATATAAGGAATATCCCTAAATGTACGAGCCAAAGTAAAATAACAGAAAGCACGGATAGCCTTGGCTTCCGCCAAATAATGGTTCAAGTCCTCCTCCGTAAAGTCTGCATCACGTTCCCTTACCATCGGTGCGTTTTGAATCACTGTATTACAATAATTAATGACCGTATAGAAATCGCTCCATTTGCAATAACTGTTAGACTCATTCAAATTCGCATTCAGAATATAACCGATTTCCGTATCTGTCGTTGTTCCATCAATCACATTGTCTGAACGCAATTCACCCCATACAATCAAACGACGCATAAAGCCGTCTTCTAGCATAGCCCTGTAACAAGCACCTACAGCACTTTTCACATCTTGCTCATCTTTCCAAAAATCCTCAGCCACCATCTCAGACTGCGGCATAATGCCAAACCAGTCATCACAGGAAGCTGTGACACCTAAAAAAGGCAAACTTAGGAAGAAGGCACCTATTTTATATATATACTTTTTCATCTCACATTTATTTTAAAAGTTAAATACCTATGGTCAGGCCAAACGTAAAGTAACGCGAACGTGGCGTACGGTTTTTATCCTCACTCACTCCGATATTATTCGGTGAAATCTCAGGATCCGCCCCTGTATATTTAGTCACAGTAAACATGTTATTCAACGTCAAAGAGAGATTAAGAGTATTCAGATGCGCCTTCTTCAACAATTTAGGATCGAAAGAGTAATTCAATGTCAACTGTTTCAAACGCAAGAAAGAACCATCTTCTACAAAGCGATCACTCCCCAACCAATTATATCCACTCTGGAAAAGAGCACGCGGAATTTCCGTCACATCGCCATCCTTGCGCCAACGCCAGTTCGTGGACACTGATTGATTCTCCGTATTATACATACTCTCGGAATACATTCGTCCGTAATTAATAATCTTACCTCCCACGCGATAGTTGAAGAACACGTTCAATGAAAGACGCTTCCAACGGATGGTCGTCCCGAAACCACCATCAAACTTCGGATTGGAGTTACCCAAATACACGATGTCCAACTCGTCTATCGTACCATCATGGTTAATATCCTCATAGATTGCATCTCCTCCCCGGAAACGGTATTCATTCGTCGTTCCGTATGCGAAATACATCGGAATGGGGTCACCGGAACCATCTAACACCACGTTACCATTTGCATCACGCACCACTGGTGCCGTAGCATCCGGTTTGTCTGGTTGGTAAGTATCGTATTGGTACACTCCTTTATAACGGAAACCGTAAATGGAACCGAAAGAGTTATTCACCTGGAAACGGTTCAGGTAAGAGCCGTTAGAGTAATTAAAGTCTGCATTGTAATTATGCAACACATTTTCATCCAGATCGATGATGGTATTCACATAGTTCGAGAAGTTCAAGCTCAAATCTACGGACCAATCTCCACGCTTTATCATATTGTTCGTACTGAACTCGATTTCCCAACCATCATTATCCATCGTACCTCCATTAATATAGGATATGGAACCAAATCCTGTTGAAGACGGGATAGACTGGTCTTTAAATAACAAGTCGTCCGTACGACGATGGTACACGTTCGCCACCAAACGGTAACGCCAATCGAAAAGGCTCAAATCCACACCCAGATTGTATGACGTGGAACGTTCCCATTTCAAATCGGTCAATTGCAGAGACGAAGGTTTAATAGCCGGAATGTCGATGTAACTCGTCCCGAAACTACTGTAACGGGCATAATGCAAGTACTCGTAATCAGGACGGTTACCAGTTACACCATAACTTAAACGCAAAGCAAACTCATCCATCCAATCATCTGCAAAATCAAAGAACTTCTCTTCCGAGATAAGCCATTTCACTGATGCAGAAGGGAAGAAGCCCCAACGATTTCCCGGTCCAAAGCGCGTACTACCGTCCCAACGTGCCGTCACATCGAACACGTAACGATCAAGCAGAAAATAGTGGCCCTGCAAAAGAAAAGCCATATTACGCCCTTCGCTCCGCTCACTCTTGAAAGTGTTCAGGTGTCCCAAGTTCGTAACGTCCGTAGCAGATGTGGAAGCCAGTCCGTAACGTTCAAACTCCTGATTTCTGGAATTGGCCATGTCCATTTCCCACTTGCCATAGAGCATCAAGGAATGTGCATCAGGGAGCTTGGGTTGCCATGTCAAATCATGAGCAGTATAGATAGAAGAAGCTTCACTCTCTTTTCCGTATGCCTTATTCACACTTCCGTCGTTCCAATTCTTTGAAGTAGTTTCACGAGGCAAGAACTTGGTATCTTTCACATTCTCAGAATCGAACTTAATATAACCCGAATAACGAAGCTTGGCTTCTCCAGCCGGGTCTAAGAAATCATATTGTAAGCGTAATGTCGGCATGATACGCATACTTGTCTGCTGATAGGAAGCCAGGTTACCGATAGCTACAGGATTACGCAAATTCTTCTGCGCGTCATCCAATTGAGAATTCTGCGCGATATTGAAGTATACATCCGTATTTTTTCCATTGGCATCCTGTCGGAAAACCGATGCATTCGGCATACGCTTACGGGCGATGTTCAATAAATTATCCTCACCGTACGGATCGTCCGTATAATTCTTGTCATTATCCGTATAAGTGATAGCAAATTCCGCAGAAAACATCATCCGTGAACTTACGTTGTAGTCCAGATTCATACGATTGGAAAAACGGGTCATCTCCTGACCGATAATGGTACCCGTCTGATTATAATAACCGAATGAAGCACGGAATTTGGCCTTATCACCACCACCGCTCACAGAAAGATTGTGGTCGTGGGTAAAACCATGCTTGATCACCTCATCCACCCAGTCTGTATTATTATTAAAGTTCTCAAAATCCTGGGCCGTTCCGTATGCAGAAATAAACTGTGAACGGTCATAGCTAAACTCCGGGATATTACAATCTTGCTGGGCACGATTAAAATAAGCCTGTTTCATGAGCATCGTATAATCATCGCCATTAAGCAATTCCGTACCTTTAGGCTGAGTATAACCTGAAAAACGATAGGAATAGCTTACACGTGTAGGTCCTGTTGCACCCTTCTTTGTCCTGATGTCAATCACGCCATTGGCACCGCGGCTTCCCCAAATAGCAGCCGCCGCACCGTCTTTCAAAACCGTGATTTCCTCGATGTCATCCGGACTGATACATAACAAGGAAGCAAACTCTTCCTGGTCGGCTGAAGCGAAATCAAACGAATCGTCGATATTGCTTTCAAAAGGAATACCGTTCAGCAAGATAAGCGGCTGTGAATTGGAATTGATAGAAGTAATACCACGGATACGCATCACCGTGCCACTACCCAAGTCACCGGAATTGGCCACAATATCCAAACCTGCAATACGTCCCTGCAAGGCATCATCGATAGAAGGTACGGACACCCCTTCGATAGCCTTTGTATTAAACTTCTGCATCGCCCCAGAATATTCTCGTTCGGGAATAGCCAACGCACCACCCCCCGTCACTAACTTTGACGCCTTAACCTGTACCTCTTTCAGCACATTCTGTGTCTCTAATTTCACATCAAACTTCCGCTGCGCCCCTATGGGTAGAGTTTTACGTTTATAACCCACAAACGAGAAGTTCAAAGAATGCGACGGGTCTTTCACCTTCAATGAAAAGTTTCCGTTAAAATCCGTCAGGGCAGATGAATATATACGTCCGTTCTTGTCCTGCTCCACAACGGTGGCTCCGATGAAACCATCCGGTTCATCATCGGCATAAACCTTACCGGTGACAATCACGCCACCGCTTTGGGCATAGGCTACCCCGGCCAAAAGGCAGAAAGCCAACCACAACACCACTGATTTTATCTTATTTTCCATAACCTATCTGATTATTGTTTGATTAACGATAGTTCACTACATGGTCCACTAAATGGATAACGGCATGTGAAGAAGCCGTAATTTGCGTAGCCTGCATATAATCCGAATTATTCACGATATAGTCACGTGTAAACACATTATAGTCATCCTCATTCGTAGTAATCACATGGGCTTTTTCTCCCGTATTCTCAGAAGTAAAAGTCAAATTATCCCCACTTCCCGATACATTTAAGTACACGAAATGGTTATCTTTATCACGAGCCGCCGTAGCATATGAACCGGAATAAGAAATACCATTACCCATAGGTAAAATACCGTCCACAAAATGGTAACGCAAGAAATTCAGCAAATAAAGTGTCTTTTCCTTTTTCTTGTTCGCATCAGTCTCAGCCGCAATTCTGTCCCACGTCCACAAATTAGGATCTTCCGCAAAAGCTTTATCCAAAGCCTCCTTAGTCGGAACCAATATTGTATAACGGAAATTATTGAACGAGGTCACAATAGGACCGAGTCCCGACGAAGAAGTCGTTGCATCCAAATCAAAAATAGGTTCCACCTCTTCGTCTTCCTCAAAATAAGCCCATACACGTTCGTCACCTTGCAACAACTGATAGAAAGTCGCATAAGCCTCATGAGCTTCGACATCCCCCATTGTGTAATACACGGACTTATAAGAATCTTGCAAAATACGATTAATCAAGAAAGTACGACCATTCGACATCTCATACCTCCCAGTACTACCATCTCCCATCGTTATCACAGAAGCAGGCGATTGCCCTAATTCTGCATCACCAGTTCCACTTATTTTCATGCTTTCGGCAACACCATCAGCCTTCAATACGGCTCCCCCCTTAGTCAGGAAATAAGATTGTGTTCCTCCATCCACATAAGCAGAAAGCGGCTCCGTCTCGTCATCAGCTACAACGATATGCAAATCCAAAATGTCTTGCAAACGGTCGTTTACCTGGCTGCGTTCATCACCAGTCTCGTCATCCAATGTACGTAGAAACGCTCCTTTCGAACCGTCTTCATTAGCCAGATACACATCAGCCACAACTCTTCCCATGTACACTCGGAACGACCATATTTCGCGTTCTCCCCGGCCTTCGTTTTCATAAATAGCCCATGTAATAGGATCACGGTAATACTGCAACGCACTATCTGTCGGAACCAATAAATTATAGCGGTTGTCCAATGAACGGAGATAAAAATGATACTTCAAATTATAATCATTATCCACATCATTCTTAATAGCCGGAGACATGATACTAGTGGAATCTGAGATCAACACTGGTGCATATACGCACTTGTAATCTACTGGCGCAAAGACCTTATTAGTCACATAAATCAAACCATTGTTTGCCGGAATGGTCTTCACGATATCGTTCTCTGTAACCCCTAACTCATATCCCGCATTATCAGCTAAAATACGCCAATTGTGCGGCAACGCCCCGTTAAAAGAACGTTGTTGGTGATTTTGCAAGAAGGCAGAAATCACAGTCGTGTACACGCTATCCCACCGTGGGAACTTATCCGAAAGGAACTTGCCTTCTTCCGACTCCCAATATTCTTTCATGGCCTCATCCGTAGGCACAAACATCAAACCCATGTCTGTATTACCGCCAAAGGAATGTGATGCCGGATCATAAAGCAACGTACCATAACCATTAATATCTACTTTGCCTTCAGGATCGGAATTAAAATCGTTTTGATTGAAATACCGTTTGATGAATACGGCAGAATCCTCTGCCAAAGCTCCACCATACGTTGCAGATAAATTAGAATGAACCCCACCATCATAATAAGGAAAAGAAAACATATCCAACAACTCGGCAAATTGTGACACTTCCGGTGTAGAAGTGATGACTTCTGCCATATTAGGCAACGGGGTCACCACCCCATCAGCCAAATGCAAATAACCGTTCTTGCAGGTCACATCCTTATTTGTACCTTGTACGTGTATGCCATTTACATAAAAACCGCTTTTATCCCAAGGCATATTCCATCCCTTGGCAATCACATTCCAATCCGATTCAGTAAGCCCAATAGTAGAAAAGAATTGCGGAGTAAAAAAGACAGACATACGGTCTCCATTATCAGCCAAATAAGTCCCTCCTTTTTTCTCAAAACGTTTCCAAAAACCAGTCTTTGGCATGTTACCATAAGAAAGATAAGGCACGGTATCCAGATACGTTGCAGAAGAAACACGGCGCACAGCCGTACCCTCTCCCAATCCATCTGTACCGGATGTAATATTAGCCAACATATTGCTTAAATATGCCATATTAAGCATCGTAGTGTTGAACAAATAGCGTTTTTGTGAGGCCGGAAGACCATGCACAAATTCCGCTCCACTACCATTCATCCCATTGGCTCGGAAATAATTAGCAAACGCCTCGTCTGTGGCAGGGAACAAAGTCTTGCTGCCCGTACGACGCAATGTTTCTTCATAACCCAAATCCTTCACGAGTGCCAAATAATTCGTGTATTGGCCATTCTGTTCCAAATACTCATAGATATTATTACCCAGCCAAGTTGGAGCTTCATCGTCATAGATGTAGTCATCCTTGCACGAACCGAGCAAGGACAAGCACACTGCAGCGCAAAGACAAACATTCAGGTCATTAATCTTATGTTTTCTCATATCTCATTATTATTAAACTGCGTATTTATTACTCATTCCTTTTATTCACATCCGTAACAAAAGCACTTAAACTTTCCATGATATCTTCGTTTTAACATTTCAAAACTCTACGATATACACCTATTCAATTTTATCGCAATACAAAAGTAAGCACAAAGAAGCCATACGAATGATAGGAATGCGTCAAAAAAAGAAATTCATGCTTCAAAGCGGCTCATAAAGCACGACGATACACGATTTTATCATTTTTACATGCACAAATAACACTGCACTTTCCTGCCACAGACGTAAAGTGTTTCTTTGACACTTTATAACAAAACCTACAATCGTTTTCGGCTATCTTAACATACTACAATCGTCATGTCGTTGAAGCCACCCTATAGTCCCAAGAAACGTCTATAGCTTTCCGGCCTCTGAATATAAGTGTCAAAATGCCAAATCTAACGTGCCGAGATTCGCGTATTTCCGTCCGTTGCCGGGAATAAACGGAAATAACGTATTCTCGCGCATTGGCATTTTATCATTTTGAAAACCGCAGAGGCGTCTTGACGACATTCTGAAACGTTTCAGGAATATTTGTCCGCACACAAACAAAATAATGAAAGCATCCAAGTGATTCCATAAACATTTTGCATTACTTTTCTTACCGTTTTTTTTCGTCAATTAGATGAAAAAAGGGCGATAACCGAGGGGATATCCTCCATTTTCCAAAGGAAATCTTCATATTCTGCAAAGAGAGTCGAAAAGTTATGCGGCAAATGATTTTTCAATCTAAGCCAAACGAAAAATCATTCGCAGCAGAAAAGTGGTCCGAAAAAAGGAAAAAAGACCGGAATCAGGAGGTTTTGACCCTTATTTTTTGCAATAAAGTCACTTTATCTGACCGTAATTCGAACTTCTCAAGACGAAAAAAACGGCTATCCGACTAACTTTTTGCAATAAAAATGCTGCGTCCCGCTACAAAAAGACAGGACGCAGCATTCATACGTTTCAGATGCCCCCACCGCAAGGAAGAGCGCACACCTGTTACACTATCGCAAATCCAACACTTTCCCTTTGGGCCGGGCCACCATTTCAAACTCCAGCGTGCCACCCTTCATGATGTCGGCATGTTTCAGCACATAACCATCCAGTTTATGTCCGTTCAACTTCACGGATTTCACATAGACCGCACCGGCTCCGCCCTTACGCTTCACAACGATGGTGAACTTCTTTCCACCAGGCAGCATGATTTCCGCATGATCCACCGTAGGGCTTCCTATCACATACTCTCCCGATGCCGGATTTACCGGATAGAAACCGAGGGCCGAGAAGACATACCAGGCCGACATCTCGCCGCAGTCGTCGTTGCCCGCATAACCGGAAGAAGAGGTATTGTATAAGGTACGCTTGATGTGCTCCACCAACTGTTGGGTCTTGGCCGGCTGACCGGCCATGGCGTAAAGATAGGCCACATGATGGCTGGGTTCATTGCCATGGGCATACAGGCCGACAAACCCCGAGGCATTGTCATTTTTCGCCCCGCTCGTTTCGTCCGATGTAAAGAACTCGTCCAAACGCTTGCAGAAAGCGTCTTCACCCCCCGTCAGTTCAATCAAATCCGGAATGTTTTGCGGCACATACCAATAATATTGCCATCCGTTTCCTTCCGTAAAAGGATATCCTCCGTTTGCCCCATATTTATAAGGATCGAAAGGCAATATCCATTCGCCCTTGCTGTTTTTAGGCTGGAAGAATTTCGTCTCGGGATGATGCAGGTTGCGGTAGTAGGCCGAACGCTTCATAAAGAACTCATAGTCCTTGGCCTTATTCAAATGCTTGGCCAACTGCGCCGCACACCAGTCGTCGAAGCTCTGTTCCAACGTGATAGACACCGATTGCGTCTGCAAGTCCTCCGGCATGTAACCGTATTGGTCCCAAACCTCGAAAGGGGAATTGAGATGGGGAGTCGTCAGACTCATTTTCACGGCTTCATACGCTTTGTCCACGTCGATGCCCGGCAGCCCTTTCAAGATGGCATCTACCACGACGGGCACGGCATGGTTGCCAATCATGCAATAATTGTCCTGCCCCCACAACTGCCAAATCGGCAGATACCCGTAATAGTCATATTGGCGTATCATGCTGTTCACAAAATCCGTGGAGCGTTCCGGTTCCAACATCGTATAAAGCGGATGGGCGGCACGGAAAGTGTCCCACAAAGAAAAAGTGCTGTAATGCACCTGTCCCACGGGCAGACGGCGCACGGAATAATCCGCAGCCATATACTCCCCATTCGCATCGGACATCACATTCGGCTGAATCATAGTATGGTAGAGTGCCGTATAGAATATCTCCTTCTCATGCTCCCCGCTCTCCACCTGCATTTTCCCAAGCTCCTTGTTCCAAGCTTCGTATGCCTGCGACTTGATGGCGTCGAAAGACTTTCCGTCGGCCTCCGTACGCAGGTTCAGACGGGCATTTTCTATCGAGACCGGCGAGATGGCCAGTTTGCATTCCACCACGTCCTGCCGGCCGAAATCGAAAACAGCCTTGAGGTTCGTGCCGTTCACCACCGCGATATTCCGGTGCGTCCGGTTGTCGTTCATCATTTCCGAAGCCACGATGGGTTGGGAGAACTCCGCATAGAAGTAGATTTTACGCAATTTGCCCCAACCGGTGATGATGCGGTAACCCTCGATGGCCGACGGTCCTACCTGACGTATCTGTGCATTGATGACGCGCCGTCCCCAACTGCCTTTGTTGGCCGAGTGGTCCAGGTCGAGGAATACCTTGGAGGCTTTCTCCTTATTATAATAGGTATAGCGGTGTACGCCTACACGTTGCGTGGCCGTCAACTCGGCATTTATGCTGTCGTCCTGCAACAGCACACGGTAATAGCCCGGCACGGCATCCTCCTTCTCGTGCGTGAACCTCGACTCCTTGCGGTTCTCGTTCATGGGGAGCATGAGGATGTCGATGAAATCCGAAGCACCCGTCCCGCTCAACCGCGTATGCGAGAAGCCGAAAATCGTCTTGTCGTTATAGTCATATCCCGAAGCCTGCCCCCAGTCCGGCGCCTCGCGGGTATCCGGCGAGAGCTGCACCATCCCGAAAGGTACGGTGGCACCCGGATAATTGTTTCCACTCAGGCTCTGCGCCACCGCGCCCGTTCCGATAAAAGGATCCACATAACGGGCCACGTCTTGCGCCGAAACGGCATGCCCCAATCCACAGAGGGCCAAAGCCCACAAATATTGTTTCTTCATGATTTCCATTATTTAAGTTCTATCACATCACCTTTCTTTAAATATGCCACGACGCAACGGTTCCCGTCCAGGTTAGCCGCGAACTTTTTCCCGTTCAGACGCACCGTGTAGTCCTTTCCCGCAGGCACTTGCAAACGGAACAGGTTGTCTGCCGTGGCTTTCAATGAAGCCTTCACCACCCGGCTGTCTTTCCACTCTGCCGACACTTCGGCTCCGCCTTTCACACAAAGTCCGGAGAAGCTGCCGTCCTTCCATTCCACCGGCAGGCAAGGCAAAAGCTCCACGTAGCCCTCCTGCGCCTGTACCAGCATCTCGGCCATACCGGCGGCACCTGCCGCGTTACCGTCGAAGATGAACACATCGAACGGCGCACCGGCAATGCCTTCGGGCGATATGGTCAGCAAGTTCTCGCGCGCAAAATCCGTCATGAGGATGTTCAGGCTTTCTTCCGCTTTCGCCGCATCTTTCAGACGGGCATAAAAACACACCATATTGGCCCGGCTCCATTCCACGTCTTCCCAGCCTTCGGCTGCCAGACGGTGCTCTATCGTCGTCCTCACCGCTTCGGTTAATTCCGGGTCTTTCTCTTTCGTGATTTGGGCGTATGGATAGAAAGACAACAAATGTGATGTATGGCGGTGGTTGGGATGAGCCTCTTCGTAGTCTTCATACCATTCGCACAAACCACCGAAACTATTGATGCGGAACGGAGGGAACTTGGCCAAAGCCAGACGCAGGGAGTCGGCAAAAGCCTTGTCCACGCCCAAAATGTCGGAAGCCTGCACGCAAGCCGACATGATTTCATGAGCCAGCACCTTGTCGCAGGTCGTCATCATGGAGGCTCCAAGCTCCCACCCCTGATAGCGGAAAGAATTTTCGGGAGACACGCAGGGGCCTGTCACCATATAGCCCGTATTGGGGTCTTCCACCATGTAGTCCAACAGGAATTCCGCATTGCCTTTCAACAATGGATAGGCCGTGCGGCGCAGGTAATCCTTGTCCAAAGTGTACTCATATTGCGTCCATAAATGGGTCGCCATCCATGAACCGGCCAACGGGAAGAGTCCCCAGCCCATGCCTTCAGACGGCGCGGTGAATCCCCAAACGTTTGCCACGGTATGTGCCGTCCAACCCTTGCAGCCGTAAACCGTGCGGACGGTCTTGGCACCGTGGTGCGCCAGGTCGGCAATATAGGTAAACAGCGGAGCATTACACTCGGCCAAGTTGCCGACATTGGTCAACCAATAGTTTTGTTCCGTGTTGATATCCAAATGATAATCGCTCGTCCAACACATGTTGCAAGCCAGATTATCATTGAAGAAACCTTGCAGGGCAATGGGCAACGGCGAGTTTTCACGCGAAGAAGCAATGGTCAGGTAACGACCGTATTGGAAAAACAGGGCCTGCAAGCCGGCATCCTTGTTTCCTTCACAAAGGGCCTTCCACCTGCGGTCCACCGGAATGGATTTTTTGGAATCGTCGGCCAACTTCAACGACACGCGGGCAAACAACGGCGCATAATCCGCCACATGCTCCTCCTTCATCGTCTCGAACGGACGGGCAATGGCTTTCTCTACGGTCTTCTCGCACAATGATTCATATTGTCCGTTCTTGTAATCGGTACGCACATCGGCTACGATGGTCACGGCGTCCGCATGCTTCACGCGCACCGTCTCGCCCGTAGCCTCCACCTCGCCGCGGTCTACCTTCACCACGACACGCCCTTGGAAATGCACGCCGCCCGTACCTAATTTGGGGAACAAGGCCTGTCCGTCGAAAACCAGCAGGTTCCCTTCCGTACGCACCTGGGCTGCCGTAATCATCTTCATCCTCATATCAAAAGAAACAGACTGTTTCTTGTCCGCAGTAAAGTGCATCACCACGGCATCCTGAGGGTTGGAGGAGATAAACTCACGTTTGTACTTCGTCCCCCCTTTCTTAAAAGAAACCGTCACCACGGCATTCGTCAGGTCCAACTCACGGCGATAGTCCTCCACGCCTCCCTCTTTTCCGGTATAGTCAAACTTGATTTTCAAATCTCCAATCGGCAAATGGGTGCCGAAAGAATGCGGTGTTCCCACCAATTCGCGGCCGGCAATCCCGTTTCCTTCAATCAGTTTGCCCTCGAAAAACAGTTTCCGCAATTCGTCAAGTTTCTCCCTGCCGAAAGGCTTCTCCTGATTCGGGTCATATTCCCCGGCCCACATGCTGGACTCATTCAGTGCCACCGTTTCTTCGTCTACACCACCAAAGACCATGGCTCCCACACGGCCGTTACCGACGGGCAGGGACTTCATCCATTCATCCGCAGGAGCATCATACCATAAACTTGTTTCCTGAGCAGGCAACTGTACCACAGTGACACACGACAGGACACCTAAAATAAATTTTAGCTTCTTTTTCATATCATCGGATTGTTTAGTAATTACAAAAATACGCACTTCATTCCAAATACGTTTTATCCCGTTCTCCTTATTCTAAAAAAAACAGTTCCGCGAAGTCTCAATAAAGCATCGCTTACAATGTTTGAAGCATTTGTATCAATCTTTTCTACAAATACTACCTTCCGCAACAAAATCTGTCCGTCCCGAAAAAAGCCACCGTCTTTTATCTCTTACTCTCAACCCAAGAAAAATAAAACGATAAAATATAGAGCTTTTTATCAGGTTTAATCCATATTTTTATTAAATTTGCACGAAATCTAATAGTTCACATCATGAAAAGAACCCTATTTTTATTGTACACTCTTTGCTTATTTTGTATAACACCCGCATTTTCACAAGATTCGCAAGGAAGTTCTTTCATGCACATCAACAGCGAAACCGGATTATCACAAAGCAACGTAAAAACCATCATACAAGACAGTTATGGTTTTATATGGTTCGGGACTAAAAACGGGCTGAACCGTTACGACGGTCAGCGAGTCGTTCAATTCGATTGCAAAGACTATGTCCTTCAGCGTAGCAACCAGAACATTTCAGCCCTATTCGAAGATGACCGGCACATCCTATGGATAGGTACCGACGAAGGAGTCTTTCAATACGATCCGGCAGCCGACGTATTTACGTTCCTGGACGCTCAAACCGATAAAGGGGAGACCATCACCACCTGGATTTCCACCATATTGAAAGACGAGAAAGGAAACATTTGGATATGCGCCCCAAGCCAAGGCGTGTTCCGTTATGATGAAAAGAAACTTTACCGCTATTCCGATTTCCCCAACGGATCTTATCCCCATAACCTTTGTATCTGCGACAATGGGGACATTTATGCCGTGTCATGGTATACCGGACTTCTTAAGTATGACGCCCACAACCAGCACTTCGTCCAGATAAAAGAAGATGCAAAGGGACGCTCGCTGCTGAACCTGGAAATCAACACGCTGAGCCAGCAAGGAGACTTCTTGATTATGAGCATACAAAACGGTGACCTTAAAAAATACGATATCCGGAGAAATACTTTGGAAGACATTACGTTGCAAAGCCTGCGACATACCTTCACACGATTTGCCACCGTATATGGAGATGAGATTTATGCCGGTACGTACGACGGCTTATATGTCATCAATGAAAAAACACAATCCGTCAAGCACTTCAGCCAAGACCTGCTCAACCCTTCCGGTCTGGCCGACAATATCGTGTATTCCGCTTACCGCGACCGCGAAGGAGGTTTGTGGATCGGTACGATGTACGGCGGAGTAAACTATTTGCCCAACAACACTTTCGCCTTTCGTAAGTATCTGCCCGGTTATCAGGAGAATTCCCTGTCCAGCAAGAGGATTCGGGAACTGACCGAAGACGGGCACGGGAACCTTTGGATCGGGACAGAAGATGCCGGACTCAACGTCATGTCGCTCGACGACCATAAAATTTGGCGTTATCCTCTCCCTCAGGCCAACTTCAACACCCACATTACGATTGTAGTCAGTGCTTATGGCGACAATATATATTGCAGTCTCTACAAAGACGGGCTGGTAGTCATCGACAACAAAGGTAAATCGACATTCTATAACTACAACGAACTTCACGTAGGCTCTGGCGGATGCAGCATTTACGCGCTTTACATGGACCGTGAAGGAACGCTTTGGGCCGGTTCGGACTTCGGCGTATTTTATGCTCCCAAAGGAACCTTTAAGTTTATAGCCCTCCCGGAACTGAAAGACCAATGGGTGTTCGATATCTTACAGGAAAAGAACGGTACGTTCTGGTTTGCCACGATGGGGAAAGGTGCCTGGAAGTATAATCCCCAAGACAATACATTCAAACATTACACGAATAAGGACGGGGCTTCCAACAAGACCCAATCCCATTCCATCAGTTCCAATTCCATCAGCTCGCTGATGCAGGACAGCAAAGGGAATGTCTGGTTCTCCACCGACCGTGGCGGCCTTTGCCGTTACAATCCGAAGGAAGACAACTTCACAAGATTCTCTGTAGAAGAAGGCATGCCGGACGATGTAGCCTACAAGGTATTGGAAGACGATTACGGCTATCTATGGTTCGGAACCAACAGGGGATTGGTCCGCTTTAAACCCGAAACGAAAGAAATCCGTGTCTTCACCGTACACGACGGCCTGTGCGGCAATCAGTTCAATTACAAGTCGGCGGTAAAAGGCAGCGACGGCAATTTCTATTTCGGCAGTATAGAAGGTTTGATTTCCTTTAATCCTAATATTAAGGAACAGACAGCTCCCGTACCTCCCATTTATATCACGCGCTTCTCCATCTTCAACGAAGAAGTGACGGTGCATACTCCCGACTCTCCTCTCAAACAGAGCATCATCGGGACGGATAAGATTGTATTGCCTTACAATCAGGCCAATATCAGCTTCGATATAGCCTTGCTTTCTTACTCTACGTCACAGACCAATGAATACTTCTATAAACTGGAACCTATCGATAAACAATGGATACGTACGAGAACAGAAAACAGTATATCCTACGCCAATTTGTCGCCGGGCAAATATATTCTGCACCTACGTGCCACCACGAACGAAGGCACACCGGAAAGTACCCAATATGCAACCCGTTCGCTGACCATTGTCATCTTGCCACCCTGGTATGCTTCCACATGGGCATACATCATTTATGCCATATTAGGAATTTGTGCGTTCGGTGGCTGGTTCTACTGGTACCGGAAACACAAGAACGAACAATTCTCCGAACAACAGAAACTGTTTGAAATAGAAAAGGAGAAAGAACTCAATCAGAATAAGGTGGAGTTCTTCACGGAAATAGCACATGAAATCAGAACGCCGTTGACTCTTATCAACGGGCCGTTGGAAATCATACAGGAAATGCACATTCAGGACGAAAAACTGAACAAGAACCTGAATGTCATTGCTACCAACACGAAACGATTGCTTAACTTGGCTTCGCAGTTGCTCGACTTCCAGAAGATGGGTGCCAATAAACTGACCTTGAATTACGAAGTCGTGAACATATCCGAATTACTGCAAGAGACAGTCAACCGTTTCGAGCCGACTTTCACCCATCAACATAAAGAACTGAAAGTAGAGAAGTTCGAAAACGATATCATCGCTTGTATCGACAAGGAGGGTATAACCAAAATCCTGAGCAACCTACTCAATAACGCCTTGAAATACGGCAACCAGCAGATTTCGGTCAATTTGAGTAAATATGACGGCAACTTCTCGGTCAGCGTATGTAGCGACGGAGCTAAAATACCCGAAGAAAAAGCGGAGCAGATATTCGAGCCGTTCTTCCAAGAGGCAGAGAAAAAGAAAGAAAAACAAGGTGTCGGCATCGGCCTGGCTTTGGCGCGTTCTTTGGCTTTGCTGCATAAGGGGACGCTTATGCTCGACACACGTCAACCCAACAATACGTTCGTATTGACTGTTCCTCTCAACATGGAGGATATGATGGCCAACGGAAACAAACCGTTCAGCCAAGCCGACCTTCCGCTCAACGAAACCACTTCGGCTGATGAATACACCAAAGGCAATGTCATCCTCATCGTAGAAGACGAGGAAAGCATACGCAATTTCATGAAAGAAAGGCTTTCGCCGCTCTTCATCGTGGAAACAGCATCTAATGGCAAGGAAGCCCTCGACATCATACGAAAAGAACATATAGACCTCGTCATCAGCGACGTTATGATGCCGGAAATGAACGGTTACGAACTCTGTACCGCCATCAAATCGGACATCAACCTATGCCATATACCTATTATATTCCTTACGGCCAAGAATGACATAGACAGCAAAGTCAAGGGACTGAAGGTAGGTGCCGAAGCCTATATCGAGAAACCGTTCTCCTACGATTATTTGAAGGCACAGATCCTGTCCCTCCTCAATAACCGACAGAAAGAACGCGAGGCTTTCTCCAAACGGCCGTTCTTCCCCGTACAGAATATGCAAATGAGCAAAGAAGACGAAGAGTTCATGAACAAAGTCATCGAAGTCATCAATGCCAACTTGAAAGACGAAACGTTCAACGTAGAACGTATGGCGGAGGAATTGTGCCTAAGCCGTTCAAGCCTGCTACGTAAAATCAAGACACTATTCAACTTGTCTCCGATAGACTTCATCCGACTGATTCGTCTTAAAAAAGCAGCCGAACTCATTCAGGACGGAAAATACCGGGTAGGAGAAATCTGTTATATGGTAGGATTCAGTTCACACTCCTATTTCAGTAAACTTTTCTTCAAACAGTTCGGCATGACGCCTAAGGATTTCGAGAAGCAAATCTCGAATACCCGCAGCAAAGTCCGGAATTCACAAGAAATAAATATAGAAGATTTAATCCAAGGCAATAAGACAAACTCATAAAAAAAGTGGAATGCGTCAAACGTAGTATTTTATGAAGTACTACTTTTAGTCGGATTATTTTTCATCCTTTACATTTGCATGGTTAACTTAATAGTTACAATGCAGTCGATGGAAAATAATCCGACTTTTTTATAAGTAGTCACTAAATAAAATATTCACTGATCTATTATGAGAACAAAAGAACTATTCGGCCTGTTGCTGTGGAGCACGTTCGGCTCATTGCAAGCCTTCGCACAAGTAAGCTATCTGCATAGCGATACTCAGAATGCAGCCTGGACCGTAATGCCCGAAGAAGAAGTAGGAAAAGACATCGGGCCACTTATTCAAAACGGCTATCAACATCCTAAAGCCGTCAAAGCCATCGTGCCGGGCACGGTTTTTACGTCATACGTGACAGCCGGACTGGAAAAAGACCCTAATTTCGGAGACAACATACAGAAAGTCGACCGAAAGAAATACGACCGCAGCTTCTGGTATCGTACGGAATTTAAGATTCCGGCCGATTTCGACAAAGAAATCATCTGGTTAAACTTCGACGGAATTAACCGTAAAGGTCAAATTTACCTGAATGGTAACCATTTAGGAGATTTGGACGGTTTCATGCACCGCGGACATTTCAACGTAACCCAATTAGTAGACCGCAACGGTTCCAACACATTGGCCGTACTGGTCGATATTCCCCGCACTCCTCTGGCCAATCAGGGAAGCCCCAATTATCTTTCCAGCGGCGGATGGGACTGGATGCCCTACGTTCCGGGACTTAATTCCGGCATCACCGACAAGGTTTGGTTGGAAAATACGGGAAAAAGCACGATTACCGACCCTTGGATGAGGTCGAAACTCGTCTCCCGTTCTCTCGCAGAACTTACCCTTCAAACCGAAGTCACCAATAATGGCGACTCCCAAAGCAAAACTATGGTAAAAGGTACCATCACTCCGGGTAACATTACTTTCAGTCAGGAAGTAGATTTGCAAGCCGGAGAGACCAAAACCGTCAAATTCGACAAGCGCTACTTTCCCCAAATGGTCGTGAACAACCCTAAACTTTGGTGGCCTAACGGGTACGGCGAGCCTCATCTCTACACTTGCCGTCTGGAGGTGGTCCACGAAGGCAAGACTTCCGAAACCGAAGAATTCCGTTTCGGCATACGGCAATATTCATACGATAAAAAGGATGGCATATTTCATTTATACATCAACGGTGTCCCTGTCTTCGTAAAAGGGTCTGACTGGGGTATGAGCGAATATATGCTACGCAGCAATCCCGAACACATCCGCACCTGGGTCAAGCTGAACAAAGAAATGAACTTCAACATGATACGAAACTGGCTCGGCTCGGTCACGGAGAAACAGTTCTACGAAAGCTGTGACGAACTCGGCATCATGGTGTGGGATGATTTCTGGATCAACTCCAATCCTAACCTGCCATACGACCTGAATGTCTTCAACAACAACATGATGGAGAAAATCAAACGTTTCCGCAATCATGCCTGTATTGCCGTTTGGTGTGGCGACAACGAAGGCACACCCGAACCGCCCCTTACGGGATGGATGGCTGAAAACATACGCACGTTCGACGGTGGCGACCGACATTTCCAACCTTGCTCCAACAATGGCGGTCTAAGTGGAAGCGGCCCATGGGATGCCAAAGACCAACGTTGGTACTTCACAGCTTATCCGGACTGCAAGTCGGGTAGCGGCTTCACACGCGGATGGGGCTTCCGCACGGAAATCGGTACGGCGGCAGTCCCCAATTACGAAAGCCTCGTGAAATTCATGCCCGAAAAAGATTTATGGCCCATCAACGACATGTGGAACCTCCACTATTTCGGTCAGATGGCTTTCAACGCCGGACCGGAGCGTCATACGGCGGTCATCGAGAACAGCTACGGCGGAGCAAAGGATGCAAAGGAGTTCTGTATGAAGTCACAATGGGTAAGCTATGAAAGCAACAAAGCCCTCTATGAAGGTTGGCTCGACCACATGTGGAACGATGCCACAGGGGTCATGCTTTGGATGAGCGGTGCATCTTATCCCAGCATGGTATGGCAGACTTACGACTACTATTATGACCTGACGGGAGCGTACTTCGGATGCAAACAAGCTTGTGAGCCGGTGCATATCTATTGGAATCCCGTAACCGAAGAAGTGAAAGTGGCCAACACGACCACAAAAGACTACGACGGACTGACGGCCGAAGCCACCGTGTACAACATGGACGGCAAACCTGTAGCCCGCTACAGCGAAAAGGCCACCATCAATTCTACCTCCAACGCCGTAGCACAATGTTTCAAACTCAAATTCAATACCGACCGTGATATTCTCTCATTGGGATGTCCGGCATACGCCTCTTCGACCAACCAAGGCGAACCGGCTTTTGTAACCGATGGCAAAGACGATACCCGTTGGGCAGCAGTCCGTGCCGACAACGAATGGATTTACGTAGACCTCGGCAGTGAAAAGCCGGTAGGCGGCGTGCGTCTGAACTGGGAAGCCGCATACGGCAAATCCTATAAAATACAAGTTTCCAACGACGCTAAGAGCTGGACGGAAGTCTACAAGACCGAAGAAGGACGTGAAGGTATCAACGAAGTGTTTTTCCCGGAAGAAATCAAAGCCCGTTACGTACGTATGTTGGGCATAGAATTAGGCTGGTGGTTCGGTTACTCTTTGTGGAGCATGGATGTATTGAGCGGCACGAAACCTTCTGAAGGGTTGAGCGACGTGCATTTCCTCCGCCTGACCTTAAAAGACAAAGACGGAAAGGTAATTTCCGAAAACAATTACTGGAGAGGTAACGAACGTACGAATTTCAAGGCGCTCAACCAACTCCCCGGTGTAAAACTGAACGTATCCTCCAAACTGGCACGAAAAGACGGAAAGGCAACGATACAAGCCACGGTCGGACTGCCCAAATCAGCAGACGCAGTAGCTTTCGGCGTACGTGTACAAGCCGTACGCGCTTCCGACGGCGAACGTTTGCTTCCCGCCCTCATGAACGACAACTATTTCACATTGATGCCGGGCGAGAAGAAGGACATCCAAATCACCTTCGACGAGTCGCTCTTGCAAAACGATTCGTACAAACTGATTGTTGAACCTTACAACAAAAAACTATAAACATTATCCGGGCGGAAGGACATCCTGAAAGACTTCCGTCCGGGTATTTAAACTAAAAAAAATGAAAACGTTTCAAAACATTACACGTCGCATCGGCTTCTGTGCCGTGTTGGCCTGCACGGGTTTGCAAACCCCGTTACAGGCTAAAATCACACTACCTGCCTTTTTCACGGACAACATGATTATCCAGCAGCAGACTACCATGACTTTGTTTGGAAAAGCCAAACCGAACAAGAAGGTTAGCATCGAAACAAGCTGGAACAATCAGCATTATGAAACGAAAGCCGACGCACAAGGAAACTGGCAGGTTGCCGTCTCCACTCCGACAGCCGGAGGTCCTTACCGCATCACATTATCCGACGGGAAAAAGACCGTATTGGAAAATGTCATGGCAGGCGAAGTCTGGTTCTGCTCCGGACAGTCCAACATGGAGATGCCGGTAGCGGGATGGGGAAAAATAAAGAACTACGAACAGGAAATCGCTGCTGCCGACTATCCCGGTATCCGGCTGTTTCAGGTGAAGAAACGCACTTCCGTGGCTCCTCTCGATGCTTACCAAGTGGAATCCACCATGGGCGAGTGGAAAGAATGCTCACCGTCCACGGTTCCGGAGTTTTCTGCCGTGGCCTACCTTTATGCCCGTGAACTGCACCAGAAACTGAATGTCCCCGTTGGAGTCATCGACTGTACTTGGGGAGGGACTCCGGCCGAAGCCTGGACTTCTTCCGAATCCCTCAAACAAGTCATGGGATATCAAAAGAAAGTCGGAAAGTTGGAAGCATTAGGTTTCGACCGGGACAAAATCATGGCTGAGTACGGAAAAGAACAAGCATCGTGGAAAGCCGAAATCAGCAAAATAGACAAAGGATACCAAAACGGTAAAGCTTGTTGGATCGGGGAAAACGTGGACGACAACGATTGGCAGCAAATGGAGCTTCCGGGCTACTGGGAAGGCAAAGGATTACCCAATTTCGACGGCGTGGTTTGGTTCCGCAAGCAAATCGAAGTCCCCGCAGACTGGGCCGGAAAGGACCTACAGTTGAACCCGGGCACTATAGACGATGAAGACATTGTGTATTGGAACGGAGAACAAATCGCCAGTGGCGCAGGCTATAACGTACAGCGCCATTACACCGTACCGGCCCGTCTGGTCAAAGCCGGCAGGAACACCTTGGCCATCAAAGTCAGCGACAACGGCGGCGAAGGCGGCATTGCCGGAAAAGCAGAAGACATGAATCTCAAACTTTCCGACCAGGCTTCCCTGTCTTTGGCCGGAAGCTGGAAATACCGTGTAGGATGCTCCTTGGCCGACATGCCACCGGCACCGATATATCCAGAGCACTCATCTTTCCCGTCCGTACTTTTCAACGGCATGGTTCACCCGTGTCTGGAGTATCCCGTCAAAGGTGTCATCTGGTACCAGGGATGCAACAACGTGGGACGTGCAGAAGAGTATGAAAGCCTATTCCAGACACTTATCACCGACTGGCGCAAGCAGTTCGGACAACCCGACATGCCATTCTATTTCGTACAGTTGGCCAACTATCTGGACCGCAAGCTTGTACAGGCAGACTCACCCTGGGCTGCCCTCCGTGAGGCGCAATCCCAAGCACAACATCTGGCTCACACCGGTATGGCCGCCAATATAGACATCGGCGAAGCACACGACATCCACCCGAAGAACAAGCAAGAAGTGGCACGCCGTCTGGCCGTCATCTCACTGGCCGATACCTACGGACAGAAAATACCCGCCCAAGCACCGGTGTACGACAACTATACGGTAGAAAACGGCAAGGTACGCATTTCGTTCACCATCCCCGCTATCGGCGAACGCTTCGAACAAAACAAAGACATCAAAGGCTTCATCATTGCCGGGCCCGACCATGTGTTCTACCCCGCCGAGGCCTATACGGACGGCGACGAAGTGGTGGTCTACTCACACTATGTCAAAGTGCCGGTAGCCGTCCGTTACGGATGGGCCGACAATCCGGAGTGTACCCTGCGTACACCGACCAACCTTCCGGTAGCGCCTTTCCGTACCGACAACTGGTAAATCATCATTCAACAATAAACAAATCTTACAGCTTATGAGAATTAAAGCTATTTTATCTTTATGTCTGTTCACGCTGGCCACAGCAGTTTCAGCAGACGAGTTCATCAAAATCAACACGGACCAAGTCGGTTTGGTACTCCGCGCCGCAGACAACGGCAGGCTTTACCAATCCTATTTGGGCAAACGCCTGGCTAACGAAAGCGATTTGCAGCATTTGCCCAAAGGCAACGAGGCTTATCTGACCCACGGCATGGAGGACTATTTTGAACCGGCCATCGAAGTACACCACAATGATGCCAACCCGTCATTGCTGCTCAAATACGTGTCGCACACGTCCAAGAACGTACAGCCGGGAGTGGATGAAACGGTCATCACCTTGCAGGACGACAAATACCCCGTCACCGTGAAGTTGCATTATGTGGCCTATGCCAAAGAAAACATTATCAAAACCTTCACCGAAATCAGCCATCAGGAAAAGAAACCGCTGAAACTGGAACGCTATGCTTCTGCCATGCTGCACTTCAGCCGGCCGGCCTATTATCTGACGGAGTTTTCAGGAGACTGGATTTATGAGGCCACGATGAGCACCACTCCGCTGAACTTCGGCAAGAAAGTGCTCGACACGAAACTGGGTGCACGTGCCAACATGTTCACTCCTCCCATGTTCATATTATCTTTGGACAAAGAATCTTCGGAGAACGAAGGCGAAGTGATTTTAGGAACTTTGGGATGGACGGGCAACTTCCGTTTCACATTCGAAGTGGACAACAAGAAAGACCTTCGCGTCATTGCCGGCATCAACCCGTATTTCTCGGAATACTCGTTGCCCAAAGGTGAAACGTTCCGTACTCCGGACTTCTACTTCACTTACAGCGACTGCGGACGCGGACAGGCCAGCCGCAACTTCCACGACTGGGCACGCAAATACCAGCTCAAGGACGGCCAGGAAGACCGCATGACCCTGCTCAACAACTGGGAAGCCACCTACTTCGACTTCAACGAGGACAAGTTGGTAGAACTGATGGGCGATGCCGTAAAATTGGGCGTGGATATGTTCCTGCTCGACGACGGATGGTTCGGAAACAAATACGAACGCCACAGCGATACCCAAGGATTGGGAGACTGGGACGAGACACAGCACAAGCTGCCTCATGGCATCCAGAAACTGGTAGACGAAGCAGCCAAACGCAACATCAAGTTCGGTATTTGGATAGAGCCGGAAATGGTGAGCCCCAAAAGCGAACTTTACGAAAAGCATAAAGATTGGGTGATTCACCTGCCCAACCGCGATGAGTATTATTTCCGCAACCAGATGGTGCTCGACCTGAGCAACCCCGAAGTACAGGATTTCGTCTTCGGCGTAGTAGACGGGCTGATGACCAAATATCCGGGCATCGCTTATTTCAAGTGGGACTGCAACAGTCCGATTACCAATATCTACTCTCCGTATCTGAAAGACAAGCAGACTCATCTCTATGTGGACTATGTGCGTGGACTGTACAAGGTGCTCGACCGCATCAAGGCCAAATATCCCAAACTGCCGATGATGCTTTGCTCCGGCGGTAGCGGCCGTATCGACTACGAGGCATTGCAGTACTTCACAGAGTTCTGGGCCAGCGACAACACCGACCCCATACAACGCCTGTTCATCCAATACGGTTACTCGTTCTTCTATCCGGCCAAGTCCATGAGTGCCCACGTGACCACATGGAACAAAAACGCGAGCATCAAATTCCGCACGGACGTGGCCATGATGGGCAAGCTCGGTTTTGATATCAAGCTCAGCGACATGAGCGGCGACGACCTTACCTATTGCCAAGGTGCCGTGAAGAACTACAAACGCTTGCGTCCGGCCATCATGGAAGGCGACCTCTACCGTCTGGTGTCTCCGTACGACGGTACGCGTAGCCATGCGGCCAACCAGTTTGTCAGCAAAGACAAGAACAAAGCCGTAGTCTTCGCATTCGACGTATATCCCGGCTACGGCGAGAAGATTCTGCCCGTACGTCTGGAAGGATTAGATGCCGGCAAACAGTATCGCGTGAAAGAAATCAACCTGATGCCGAACCAAGGCTCATCGCTCGAAGGTAACGACCGTGTATTCTCCGGCGATTACCTGATGAAAGTCGGACTGAACCTCCTCACCGGCAACAAGCTTTACAGCCGCGTGGTGGAAATCACAGCCGAATAAATCTTGAGACAGAAAAATGGAAATCAGAAGTTATATCATAGGGGTAGCCGCTGCGACATGCAGCGCGCTACCTTTTGCGCATAGCCTGGCATGGGAAGGAAATGTGTTGGTCTCCACGCCGCACACGTCCCTGCTTCTGCATGCCGGTGAAGGGCAAGACCTGCGCTTCGCCTACTTCGGCGACCGCATCGAAGAGAGCCAGATACACCAGATTCACGATGCATGGAACGGGCTGAACCGCACGGCATACCCGACTTTCGGCCAGCCGCCCCACCAGATTTTTGCTTTGCAGGCCGTACATGCCGACGGGAACTGGACTACCGACCTGACTGTGGACAAGGTGGAAACCTCTACCCTCGACAACGCCAGACTCACGGCCATCACGCTGAAGGACAAGGTTTATCCTTTCCAAGTGAAACTCTACTACAAAGCTTACAACGACATCGACATGATTGAGACGTGGAGCGAGATTTCACACACGGAAAAGAAAACCGTGGTGCTGAAACGTTTCGACTCCGGACATTTTCTGATACGGCGCGGTGACGTATGGATTTCGCATCTCCATGGCTCATGGGCTTCCGAAACGCACGTGACCACCGAACCGCTCACACCGGGCATCAAAATGATAGAAAACGTAGACGGTGCCCGTAACGGCCATCTCGACCACCCCGAAGTCATGTTCTCGCTCGACGGAAAACCGCACGAGAACGAAGGGCGTGTCATCGGAGCAGCCCTCTGTTGGAGCGGAAACTACTCCATCCGCATGGTGACGGACAATAATTTCGTACACCGTGTCTTTGCCGGCATCGACAGCGAAAGCTCGGAATACAAACTGGCTCCGAAAGAGGTATTCACTACTCCGAAACTGGCTCTCACCTATTCCGGAGAGGGTCTGAGCGGTGCCAGCCGCAACTTCCATCGCTGGGCACGCCACGCCGGCATGCTGCACCATGGCGACCAGGTACGTCCCGTGTTGCTCAACAGTTGGGAAGGTGTGTACCTCGATGTCAACGAACCGGCCATGGCCGAGATGATGAAAGACATCGCCGCATTAGGCGGCGAACTGTTCGTCATGGACGACGGATGGTTCGGCGACAAATACCGCCGCGTACAAGACAATTCTTCCTTGGGAGACTGGGTAGTAGACCGGAAGAAACTGCCGAACGGACTTGAGAACCTCATCCAAACGGCTGATCGGAACGGCATCAAATTCGGCATCTGGATAGAGCCGGAAGCCGTAAACAGCAAGAGCGAACTCTTCGAAAAGCATCCCGACTGGGCTTTGCAAGTCAAAGGACGGCCCTTGCAATACGGACGGGGCGGCACACAAATGTTGCTCGACGTATGTAATCCCAAAGTCCAGGATTTCATGTTCGGCATCGTAGACAACTTGCTCGGCAAGCATCCGCAGATTGCCTATATCAAATGGGATGCCAATGTGGAGTTGAAAAACTATGGCTCGACCTATTTGCCCCAAGACAAACAGTCGCACATATACATTGAATACCATCGCGGCTTGAACAAAGTGCTCGAACGTATCCGCGCCAAGTATCCCGACGTACTGATTCAGGCCTGCGGCGGAGGAGGAGGACGTGCCAGTTACGGTGTCCTGCCCTACTTCGACGAGTTTTGGGTGAGCGACAACACGGATGCCCTCCAGCGTATCTACATGCAATGGGGTACCTCGTACTTCTATCCGTCCAACGCCATGGCACAGCATATCAGTGCCTCGCCCAACCACCAGACGGGACGTATCATCCCCATCAAGTTCCGTTGCGACGTGGCCATGAGCGGGCGGTTGGGTATGGAATTGCAACCCAGCAAGATGACGAAAGAAGAATACCAGCAAACGGCACAAGCCATCAAGGACTACAAGTCCGTACGTGACGTCATCCAGTTAGGCAATCTGTACCGTCTGGTATCCCCGTACGACGACAAAGGCATCGCTTCACTGATGTACACCGACGATACGGAGGACAAAGCCGTATTCTTCGCCTACAAGATGGAACATTTCAATAACCAGGTGATACCGCGCGTTTGCCTTCGGGGATTGGATCCGTCTAAAAACTACCGCGTACGCGAATTGAACGTCAAGACCGGCGGACAACCTTGTTTCCTGAACGGCAAAACGTTCTCCGGTGCCCTACTGATGAACACCGGTATCGAGATGCCGCTCGGCAGCGATTACGCCAGTTGCGTACTGGAACTCACTGCGGAGTAAACATTACATCCTTCCACACAGAAGGCTTTCTAAATCTGGAGTTTGTACTTTTCTCAGGGTACAAACTCCTTTTTCATGGCACAACAGGAAAGGAAGACGAAAAATAACGCTATATTTGCAAGTACATCAACATAAGGATGCCATGGACTACAAAGAACTAAGGAACCCAAGCCAACCGGCCGACACACCAGACGGATTTGTCAGCGAAATACGCTCCATCATCGACCAAGCCCGATCTAATGCCGTGCGCAGTGTGGACTTTTGCAGAGTCAGAATGTATTGGAACATCGGTAAACGTATCTTCGAAGAAGAACAGCACGGAAAAGAACGTGCCGATTATGGAACCTACCTCATCAGGAATCTGGCCAAACGCCTCGAACCGGAATATGGCAGCGGGTTTTCGGTGCGGCAACTGGAAATGTGCCGCCAGTTTACCGTACTTATCCAATTGCGAATACAGTGTGTGCGCAATTAAACTGGTCGCAGTATAAACTACTTATTACAATCCCTGACCCTGACAAAAGAGAATACTATCAATTAGAGACCGTTAACAATGCATGGACAAAACGCGAACTGGAACGCCAAATCAATTCCATGCTCTACGAACGCTTGCTATTGAGCAACGACAAGGAAGCCGTGTTGGCCGTAGCACGTAAGGAACGCATTCCGGAATCTCCCATGGAAATCATTAAAGACCCGATGGTCCTGGAGTTCCTCGGATTGGAACGCCAACCTGCATATTACGAAAAAGACCTTGAGAAAGCCATCATAACCCATATAGCAGACTTTCTGTTAGAATTGGGCAAGGGATTCTCTTTCGTAGCAAGACAGAAACGTATCTTAGTGGAAGATGACGAATATTTTGCAGACCTCATTTTCTATAACAGGTTATTACGCTGTTTCGTAATCGTCGAACTGAAAACCGGCAAGCTCACCCACCAAGACCTCGGGCAACTACAGATGTACGTCAACTACTACGACCGCTATGAAAAGACACCGGACGAGAATCCAACTATCGGCATATTGTTATGTACCAGCAAAAACGACACCGCTGTCCGGTTGGCCCTACCTGAAAACAACCAGACCATACTCGCCAGCCAATATCAGCTCTATTTACCCTCTCAGGAACAACTTATCCGTGAAGTGAACGAAGCCAAGCAACATGTATATTCGGCATCGCAAAGGAAATAAAGCATTAAATATTGTAACACTATCGTAACACGTATGACATCTTGAGTTCATATCGAATACCTACCTTTGTCGCCAAATCAGCACATCATGAAACAAATATCTATTTTAGCCTTGAGCATACTGCTTGCTCTTCCTGCCGCAGCCGACGAGGGGAAAGAAGGAAAACCCAAAACGGATTACCGACCGGTCGTCCACGGTACGCTACGTGGCAAATACGAGTACCAACCGGAAGAAAAGGCCGGACGCTTTCAAGTGCGCACCGCCCGGGTCAGCATCGAAGGAAAAGTCGCACCTGTGGTGGCCTATAAAGCCGAAATCGACTTGTCCGACGAAGGCAAAATCAAAATGCTGGATGCCTACACCCGGCTTAGCCCGCTGAAAGGCTTCGATTTCACCATCGGACAGATGCGCGTCCCGTTCACCATCGATGCCCACCGTTCACCCCACCAGCAATACTTTGCCAACCGTTCATTCATAGCCAAGCAAGTGGGCAACGTGCGCGATGTGGGAGCCACGCTGGGCTACAAGATAGGAGGTCCGCTGCCCCTCACCCTGCAAGCGGGAATGTTCAACGGTTCGGGCCTGACCGACCAGAAAGATTTCTGGACCAACAATATCAACTATTCCGCCAAGGCACAATGGCAACTGCCCAAAGGCTTTTCCGTCACGCTGAGCGCACAGAAAATCAGACCGGAACACATTTCGGTCAACATGTACGACGGCGGCATTACTTACCAGGCCGGAAGATGGATGATAGAAGCGGAATACTTGTATAAACACTACACCAAAGATGCCTTTCAGGACGTGAACGCCTTCGACGGATTCATATGCTATGACCTGCCACTGAAAAAAGTATTCAGCAAAATCTCATTCCTCGGACGCTTCGATTACATGGGCGACCATAGCGATGGTACGGCCAACGAGAACGGACACCTCACACTGACCGATGCCGAACGCAAACGTATCACTGGCGGCATCACCCTGAGCATCGCCAAACCGTTCATTTCGGACATCCGTATCAATTATGAGAAATATTTCTACAACGAGGGTGCCACCCCCAAGGTTTCCGAGCAGGACAAATTCGTCATCGAGTTCATGACTCGTTTTTAGCTGTTTATCAACATCTTATAAAGTATAAATCGTTTGGCGCAGAATGAAAAATCATTCTGCGCCAAACGATTTATCAATCTCAGGAGATTGATTTTCCGTTCTCAGCCAATCGTTTTTTCGAGTTCCTTACCTCTTGAAACGTACCTCATAAAGGTCACGCCGGCGGTCTTTCAAATTCCTTACACCACCGTAAGTATGCAGCTCGCTCAGAAGGTCCAAATCGACATCGGACACAAGAATCATTTCCGTGTTCGGCGTGGCCTCCGCCCGGCGTCCGTCGGTGGGGAAAGCAAAATCGCACGGAGTAAACACCCCAGATTGTGCATACTGTATATCCATGTTGTGCACGCGCGGCAGGTTGCCTACGCTACCGGCTATCACCACAAAGCACTCGTTCTCGATGGCACGGGCCTGGGCGCAAACCCGTACGCGCGAGTAAGCGTTCTGTGTATCCGTCAGATAAGGTACGAAGAGGATTTGCATCCCTTGGTCGGCCATAATGCGCGACAGTTCGGGGAACTCCACATCATAACAGATCAACACGCCGATTTTGGCACAATCCGTATCGAACGTCTTCAGCATACTGCCCCCAGACAGTCCCCAGCTCTTGGTCTCGTCGGGCGTGACATGTATCTTCTCATACATCTCATAACTGCCGTCGCGACGGCACAGGAAGCCTACGTTATAGAGGTTGCCGTCGCGCTGCAAAGGCATACTCCCGGTGATGATATTGATGTTGTAGCTGATGGCCAACTGTAAGAAACGGTCGCGTATCTCATCGGTGTAACCGGCCAGTCCGCGAATGGCCTGCGACTCGCTCAGGTTGTTGAACTCCGCCATCAACGGCGCATTGAAATATTCGGGGAAAAGGATGAAATCGCTTTTATAACCGGAAACAGCGTCTACGAAGAACTCTATCTGTTCGAACAAGTCGTCGATAGTGCGATAGCCACGCATCTGCCATTGCACCAGTCCGACCCTTACCGTGGTTTTGGCCGGAAGCGTCTCTGAGGTTTCGGGCTGATAATAGATATTGTCCCACTGGAGCAGGCAAGCGTAATGTTTGGACTCCTCGTCGTTGGGCAAGTAATTGGTCATGACCTTACGCACGTGGAAGTCGTTCGAAAGCTGGAAGGTCAGCACGGGGTCGTATATCTCACGTTTGCGCACCTGTTCGATATACTCCTTCGGCCTCATCTTGTCGGCGTATTTATGATAGTTCGGAATACGGCCGCCGAACATGATGGCCTTCAGGTTCAGCTTTTCGCACAGCTCCTTGCGATACTCATACATACGGCGTGCCAAGCGCAGGCCGCGGTAGTCGGGATGGATGAACACCTCGATGCCGTAGAGGATATTCCCCTTGGGATTATGCGTGCTGAACGTCTCATTTCCCGTAACCTTAGCGTATGTATGGTCTCCCTTCACCAAATCATAATCCACGATAATGGAAAGGGCACAACCGATAATCTTGTCATCGGCTACCGTCACCACCTGCCCTTCGGGGAAGATGCGTAACAACGTCTCTATCTGTTCATGGGTCCAAAACACATCGCTGCCGTCCGAATATACACGACGGAACGACTGGGCCAACTGTCCGTAGTCTTCTATCTGGAGCGGACGTACCTGAATTTTTGTGATACTTTGATTTTCCATTTGTTCGTCATATTTCACGCCCGCAAAGTTACAGCTTATTTCAAGGCCTTGTTCTCCATCCGACGGAAAAGTAAGCCGTTCCTTCATTTTTTATGCGTCCGAAAGCCTGTCACGGAAGAAAACAGCTCTCTTTTTCGGAAAAAATAGCGAACTTTGCAGTCTATGTTTACCGTCATATTCATTTTATGGGGCAGCGCTACGGTGGGATACCTCCTGCGCCGCCACCCGATACCCGGCCTCGAACGGCTGATGACCTATACCGTATGGGGATTGCTCTTCCTGATGGGCGTGGAAGTCGGAGGAAATCCGACACTGATGCAGGCCTTGGACCGCTTGGGATGGGAAGCCCTTATCCTCACGTTGTGCACAGCCTTAGGGTGTGCCTTGGCAGCGGCAGCATTATGGAGCGGAAGTAGGAGAACGATACCGGCCACCCAAACTCCTACAGGGGAAAAGGATGCCGAAAAAGGGGGGCTTTCGCACAAGCACCGTCTCGTGGCATTATGGCATCAACTGGCCGGAAGCTTCACCATCGTGGCGTTTTTCGCACTCGGATGTGCCTTAGGCGTTTCTCACTGGCTACCTCCCCTCCCCGCCGAAGCCGGATTCTACGCCTTGTGTCTCTTACTCATCTGCGTCGGGCTTACCGTCGGGCAAAGCAACGAGATACGCCAAAGCTTGCGCCGCATAGACAAACGTCTGATGTGGCTACCGGTTCTGACGATAGTCGGGACATGGGCCGGAGCCGTAGCGACAGCCTGCCTGCTGCAAGGGCGCAGCTTTACCGACTGGCTGGCCATCAGTTCCGGATTCGGTTACTATTCCTTGTCGAGTATCCTCATCACGGAGGCACGCAACGCGGAAATGGGTACCGTTGCCCTTATCTATAATATCCTGAGGGAACTCATGGCCTTGCTCTGTGCTCCGCTGTTCCGGCAGTTTTTCGGTCCGTTGGCTCCCATCAGCGTAGGAGGAGCCACAACGGGGGACACCACTCTTCCGATAATATCCCGCACGTGCGGACAGACCTTCATCCCCCTTTCCATTTATCATGGTCTGACGATCGACTTCACCGTTCCGTTCCTCGTCCCGTTCTTCTGTTCATTATAGTCCACAAAAAACCGGAGGCATATTTCCATTTGAGAAATATGCCTCCGGTTTTTATATGAAATCCGCCAAGCGGGTTATTTCATCACTTTCACGGTCTGGGTATCCTTACCGACAAACTGCAACAGATAAACTCCGTCTGTCAAAGCCGCTGCCGAAAGTTCTTCCTTACCGTTACCGGAAAGAACATGACTATCCACTTGCTGACCGGACAAGGTGTACACTTTCACTTGCACGTAGTCCGTAGGATAAGTTACCGTAAACTTACCGTTCGCATAAGAAGCACTGATTTTTCCGGCCGCATTAATCTCACTGATGCTCAAAGCGTCATCGGCTGCGTCACGGTCACCTTGGTAAACCACAATATCACGAGAGAAACCGCGGTCGTCCTTCAAGGTCAGAGTAGCTCTGCGCCCTTCGAGCAACCAGTCCTTGCTCGTGGCTTTCAGACTCATGCTGAAATAGTTCTTGCGGTTAGCATCCGTCCCGGCTTGCACCGGTTGGGTTACGGTAAGCCAGTCACCGTCTGTAGACTCGGAAATTGAAGCGGAAATGGTTGTTCCGGAAGAAGCCGTTCCAAACCAGTCCATCAACAAGTAATTATGGGTCTCACCGTCGATATTGAGTTCCAATTCATCTTGCTGAACGATTGTGGCAGTGGCATCATCTTCGCTCATAATAATATAAGGTGTGGCCACAAACATGTGAATGTCCAAGGACGTGTTGTAGGTAAACTCATATTCTTTTCCTTCGGTGTCCGTAGCGATAAAAACATACTGGCAGAGCTTTCCGGCAAATTCACCGGTAGTCGGTACGTAATAAGCAGTGTTTTTGTCGGGATTCGTGAGTTCCGCACGATTCAACTGATGCATCAAAGCCCACTTTGTCCCGTCTTGCGGACCGGTAATCATCACATAAAACTCATTCTTCACCAAAGTTGTCGGAGTCTCAGTATTGACATTGATATCCCACAGTCTTAACGAAGAAGTAGACTGATTCAACTCCGGCTTAGCCTGAAAGCTTCGAAGCTTTTTATCTTCTTCGCCCACAACTTCGACCCAGTCGATTTGGAATGTCTTATTCGACAAATCGACCGAAGCCGGTGTCATGACATAAAAGTGTGTACCCCACAACATGATTCCCCCCTCGGTCGGCGCGTCGAACCACTCGACATAGGAAGACTTATACATATTGTCCGCACCGAACAGTACGTTATTCCAAGGATCCGTAGAACTCATTGTCGTATAATAAGTATCCACAAACGGCGTGGCATCGGCATCTACATTGTAGACATAAGCCATCAGAGATGCAGCCACCATTCCGGGCACTTTTTTATGGGTCGTGGCGTCGATATGAGCTCCCAACTGATAGGTTGAATCCGCAGAACCAAGCGTGGCAGTCAACACCGGCGTATCGAAATAAAAACCGTTGTTCGGGAAGTAAGGACGCATGCTTAAAGAATCTTCCGTATAAGTAGAGCCTCCGAAAGCCCATGAGAATTCGTCGCACAAAGGCGTCGTATTGTGGAACGTCAGCGGACGGTCGATGTAAGCCAACACACCGCCTTCAGCATAGACAGCCTGTCCGTTGCCGTCTTGTCCTAAAGCGATACCGGATACCAAGTTATACACACCCTTATTTACGGCATAACTCGTGCCGGGTTTCTGATTGTTCGTACCGGAAATACGGGCATTCTTCTGAAAGCGTTGCGAGGACGTAGCATTCATGTGGTTCACATTGACTACTTTTCCTGCCTGCGCTTTGAACGTAGGTAGATTACGGGATGCCACCTGAAGGGGTGAAATTTCTGATTCGGCCTGCATCCGAGTTGATAAAGGAGCTACTTGTTGCAATGACTGAGCCTGTACCGACAATGCTACACAAGCGCAAGCCACAGCCCAACTTCCTTTGAATACTTTATTCATATACATATTGATAATGATTTTTAGCATTTTACTTGATAATGAATTTGCCGTTCATCTTAGCCTTGCCCTCAACCTGATAAACATACAAACCGGCAGAAAGTTCGTCCAATGCCAAAGTTCCTTCCTGACCGGCCAAAGCAAAGCTCATTACCTTCGCACCGTTCGTTGTATAAACAGAAAGCGTATGGGCTGTATGGTCGACAAAAGCGTAACTCAAAACATTACCTTGTACAGAAATGCTTTCAGACTTGCCCATTGTCTGTTGAACAGACAATGCCGGATCGTTAGTCATGACCAAAGTGAAACTAACCTTATTGGCTTCCTGTCCTTCATACCATGCGGAAACCACAACGTGGGTGGTAGCAGTCTCATTAGTTTGTAACTTACCAGCATTCCAATGAATTTGCATATCTACCAACTCATTAATAGCCCATTCCCCCTCCTTTTTAGCAACAAACTCATTGTCAACCTTTGTCGTAACACAAGTGTTATCAATAGCACAAAATTCAACAGAAACTTTATCCAAAGACTGCACACTCATATAAACTTTAGCTGCGACATCACTTGACAAATCAATATCTGGAACAAAACGAGTTTGTCCCAAAAGATTAATATACTGTTCATCAATATCCCGTGAATAGAATGTCGAACCGTTTTCGATGGCAACCCCATCATGTGAAAAAGTCAACGTTTGAGCCATTCCTGCCATTGCGCAGAAAACAGCCACCAAAGAAGTAAAGAGTTTTTTCATACTTTTATTCCTAATTAAATTAATATTATTTCTTATTTTACTTCACATTCAGCCGCTTGCATTACACCTTCGGCATCATTATAAACAAAAGCCACCACGGAAAGATTCTCTTTCACCCAATTGGACTTCACCTTTATACCTCGTTCCAGCGTCTGATGAACATTCTCTTGCAAGGCGACATCTTCACCCCACGTCCCGTTTACACAAGCGCGGAACACATGATTATGCACATAATTCACATCCAGGTTCGGCCCGTTTTGCTGCAAAGCCGTAATGTTACTTTCCGTAATCCAAAGCTGCAACTTACCGTACACCACGGCAGAAGGATTCAACTCTACGGCAATGGCAATACTGTCTTTACCGGGAACCGTATCAGCCGAAAGCTCAATGGCCACCTTCGTATCTTTAGCCAAAGCCTCGCGCACTGCCGTTCCCCATTTATCATAATTGCAAAGCCCTCCGCTACGATTGATAATCCCGGTTGGCAAATCGGAAGCTCCCCATTTAGCTGCATAGATGTTTCCTTCCGGTTGCATCAAACCTACGATAGTGGGATACTGCCCCTCCATAATACCGAACACGTCCGTAGCGTGCACGCTTACAGCAATCAAAGAGCTGCCGTATTGCGCCTTCAGGCTGTTGATCGTGGCATGTGCTGTGGGACAATTTGAACAAAATTGCCCCGTAAAATCTTCCAAAAGGACATTTCGCTTGGTTTCTACCTGAGGCAAAGAAATATAACGCTCTCCTTCGGACACCTCATCGCAGGCTGTAAACAAGGCGGCAAAGCCTAAAAAGGCTGTATACAATATACTTTTCTTCATGTCTCTTGCTTAAAAATTATAATTGTAAGATACCTGGAAACCACGACTTGCCGGCACATAACGGCAAACCCCTCCCGAACAGTTGTAGCCCGCCCGCGTACGCCCGTAACCGGCCATCAAACGGTGTGCTTTGTAATTGAATGTCACAGAACCCATATAATAATGAAGGTTCGTTGCTCCATTGTTCCACATGTCGCTCACCGTAAACATGAAGTAAGGCAGAACAGAAAGTTCCAGCAGTCCGTAGGTCCAGTCGCCTTCATCTTGCTTGGTAGCCAGATACTGAGCCTCGGCACGCAAAGTCAGCTTTTTGTTAAACTGGTATTTACCTTCGGCCACAGCAATATTAGACTTAATCGTACCGCCATGTCCTTCTACCACATCTTTATTGTAACGCTGGTTCATGTACATCAAGTTCAATTTAAAAGCTTTGGTCAGTTTCTTTTCCATCTGCAAATTGATGTCTTGATAGTAAGTTTCTCCACCCACTTTGAAGAATTTGGATTTATAACCGTCCGTTCCGTAAGTGGAGCCATTGAATTCCTCAACCGGGTCTTTGTCCAACGAACGAATATGACTGACATTCAATTTCAATTTAGTTCCATACTTACCGCCTAACGCCGTATTACGCTTGAAACTGTAACCGAATTCACCCTGAAAAGCCCATTCCCCTTTCGCCGCTTGCGTAGCGTAGGGATAAAGAGCAGCCAAAGCATAGGTGTGTTGATAGGCAAAGGCCGGCATATTGTTGATAAACACCGAAGTTCCGACCATGGAACGCTGACTGCGGTAAGACATATCCTCGCTGCGCTTCACTTGCACCAAGGCACTGGCTCCTCGTTTGGAATAAGAAGCCGAAAGCATCAGGGCATTACCACGGTGGTAAATATATCCGTTATCGAAAGAAGGATCCTGGCTTTTCCAGGCATACTCGGCCAACACACTATAGTTTCCTTTTTGGAAGCGCGAACGTACATCGAAAGCACTGACGGTCGTAGGCAAATCCAAGCGATAATTGGTACCGGACACAATGATATCCTCATCTCCTTCCTGTTTGAGGACTCCAGACGCCCCTACCATCCACGTAATACCTTTATCACGCATCTTGCTACTGTATTGCTCCAGATTCATTTCCAAATCGGCACCGCCGACCCAAGCGCCATGTTTCCAATCCCAATACCGACGCTGCAAACCACCGAGAACCTTAAACTGTACTCCCTTCCACGCCGTCACGTTCAACCTCGCTCCACGAAGGGAATTGTCGATACCCAAACTGCGTTCCTCGTAAGTACGGAATATGAAACCGCTTCCGAACTGGTCGTAAAAATCACCGACGGTCACATCAAAACCGAAATCACTTATTCCCTTTAAATAAAGATGAGGTACTCCCCAACCTTTGAAGTCGGCTTCAAAACCGGGCAAGGGGTATTCCGTAAACTCCAAACGGGCACCTGCCTCTACGTTTTTGCTCATCAAACCTAAATCTACATAAGTGTTGGTTAACGCCCAATCGTCATAGCTGCCTGTACCAATCTTTTCATCCTCCTCGGGAATCAGCACATCGCTCTGTATGCTCCCGTGCAAAACGACTTTTCTTTCATGCTCCTGCGCATGTGAAGTAAAGGCCAACAGCCCTGCGCAGAACAAGGCTATCGGCTTTCCATATCCTTTCATTTATACCTTATATATTATAGGTGAAAATCACTTCTCTCCAATCAATTCACGTACCTTTTCAATTAAATGACTCTCGGCTCCGTCGGTGTAACCGCTACGTGATTCAGCTATTTTGCCCTTGCCGTCTATAATAAACACATGGGGAATCATCTGCACACCCATTGCCCGGCGAAACTCACTGTTAGGATCCAACAAAACTTCATATTCCCAGCCTTCTCCATCGACCATCGGCTTCACTTTGTTGATATTCTGTGCCTGGTCGATCGAAACGGCTATCACTTTCATTCCCGTCTCCTCCTGCCAATCGGCATATTGCTCATGTATAGCTTTCAACTCACGGTTACACGGCTTACACCACGTTGCAAAGAAACTGATAACGAAAGGCTTTCCATCATTACTTAATTCTGCAGTATTTACAGTTTTTCCCTCCAAATCTTTCAACTGTACGGAGGGTAACTGTGCATAAGCCCCCAGGCTAACCAAACACAGTGCAACGGCACTCATGAGTTTACTTAATTTCATCATATCCTTATATTTTTTTGCAAAAGTACGTTTTTTCTATAATATAGCCATCTTTTTGCAAGAAAAATATTCTTTTTATACTAAAAAAACGGAATATTTATTGTACTTTTGCGCGTCCTTAGTACAAGTTTATTAAAAAAAAATCAAATTATAGTCTATCTAAAATTAGTGTTTATGAAAAAAAAATCTTGTTTGGTGTTCCTCTTTCTATTGGGAATACTATGGAATGTACAAGTCCACGCTGACGGCGTGAGCCAACCTACGTTCCATACCTTCAAGTTCACAGACCAAGCTACACTCCAAAACATGTCCGACAATGGGAAATGGGCTGTAGCTTTCGGTACGAACGGTAACAGTGTGGAAGATTTTCCGAAGCTCATAGACTTGGCTACGGACAAGGCTACCGAACTTTTGAGCGAAAGCGGAACCGCATTAGGCAACGGCGCCTACGATGTCAATAACGAGGGAACTCTCGTAGTAGGACGATATGAAGGCAATCCGGCCGTTTGGACCAAAACCAATAACAAATGGACAGTACTTCCTGTTCCTACGGGATGGGACGGTGGTTTAGTTAACGCCATTACTCCCGACGGAAAGTGGGCCATAGGTAGGGCCACCAAAGGTCAGTATGACGAAACTCCCGTACTGTGGGATATGAGTAAAGGCGGTATAATCACAGAAACGCCTAATATCCCGGTAAAAGACATGACCGGACTAGACCAGCACCAAAGCCGCTTTGTAGGCATTTCCGCTGACGGACGTTATATCGTAGGTTGCCTGTCTTTCAGCTATATCCAGCCTATCGCTTGTTGTTATTACGTCTATGATCGGGATAAGCAAACATATAAATTCATCGGATTCGATGTAGATGAGAATTACAAATGGACTCCGTTGGCTCAGAATCTGGCCTTTATCGATGATGCACGTATCAGCAACAACGGAAAGTATATAACGGGTACTGCTTATATGGTAAAAGAAGGAAATGCCGAATACAAAACTCCTTTTCTTTATGACGTCGAAGCCGGTTCCTTCTCTATTTACGACCAGAACCAGGACCAAGGTCTCATCGGACTATGTTGCGATAACGAGGGTCACGTATTCGGTGCTTCACCTTCAGACAGTCCGGCACGTGAATGGAGCATACGCGTAGGCCAATACTGGTACAGCCTTACCCAAATTCTGAAACAGCATTACAATATAGACTTCAATACAGCTTCGGGGTTTGAAAATAGCGGCACTCCGATTGCCCTTAATGTAGAAGGGACTAAAATCGCCGTTTTCGTCTATAAAGGTGAAAGTTATATACTGGAGATGCCTCAATCGCTCGTTGAACTGACCAATGAAATTGATTTATTGGCCAACTATTCCGTCAGCCCGGAGGAAGGTTCACAATTCTCTGCCCTGAAATCACTAAGCCTCACTTTTGACCGCGACATTGAAGTGACAGGAAAGAGCAGTGCCGTAATCTTAAAAGACGAAAACGGGAACAAAGTAACAAGTTCAGTAACGTTCAAACGTAACGCCAATAACAGCAAAATCGTCGATATTAGTTTCCGTGGCGCAAACCTCGAAGACGGTAAAAAATATACTGTTTCTGTCCCGGCTGGTTCCATCGTTATTAATGGTGATGCCGAGAAGGCCTGCAAGGAAATTAACATTAGCTACACCGGACGGGCCAATAAGCCGGTCACACCTACCAGCATTGCACCGGTTGACAACTCAACCCTATCATTGTTGAACTTCTCTACGAACCCTATCATCATTAATTTTGATGCAGGAATCGCCTTGACCGACACGGCTTACGCCGCAGTTTACCGCAATAACGAAACAGAGCCGATGTGCGAACTGAAAATGGCTGTGTCCTCTCTCGACAGTAAACAATTAGGCGTGTACCCGTCTGCCGGACAATATTTGTATAAGGGTAATGAGTATTACGTAAAAATCAAGGCAGGATCAGTCACGGACGTTTTAGGTAGCAATCCGAACGAAGCCATCAACCTGCACTACACGGGTAACTATGAACGTGAAATCAACTACGACGATGTAACATTGTTCAAAGACGATTTTAACAACGGTTTGGGCCAATTCCTCTTCTATGAAGGAGATAAACGCGAACCGGTGGAAAGCATGGCCCAATGGGGATTCACTGCGACTACAACTCCTTGGAGCATCGTATGGGATGAGGACAACACCAGCGATTTGGCAGCAGCTTCACATTCCATGTACTCTCCGGCAGGAAAGTCTGACGACTGGATGGTAACAACGCAAATTTTCATTCCGTCTAACCAATGCTATTTAAGATGGGAGTCACAGAGTTATCTTAAGAGTAAAGGAGACCGTTTGAAAATAATGGTTTGGGAATACGACCCCGTATTGAATGCTCTGAACGACGATCTTATCGCTAAATTCAAGAATGAAGGAAAGGTTATTTACGACGAATTTGAAAAACCTGGTGAAGACGAAAACAAATTAGCAGGAGAATGGACTTCCCACATCGTAAAACTGGAAGAGTTTAAAGGCAAAAACGTATATATTGCTTTCGTGAACGAGAACGAAGATCAAAGTGCCATCTTTATAGATAATGTGGAAGTAACCAACGACCAGAAGTTTTTGGTGGGTTTGACCAACGAAACCTCCGTGGTAAACCAAAAAGAAATTAAAATCAGTGGCCGTATCAGTATCAATGCTTTGGAAGATACCTATCAGAGCGTACACATTATCATGAAAGACGCTAACGGTAACGCCATAGATGAAATCAGCGAATCTGGTCTCTCTTTAAAGAATGGTGACAAGTATGACTTTGCTTTCCAAAAAGCTCTCCCACTAAGCGTAGGCATCGCAAACAAGTTCACATTGGATATCACTTTAGATGATGAAGAAAAAACAACAGGATATTCTATCAAGAATCTGGCTTTCGCACCGACCAAGCGTTTGGTGATAGAAGAATTTACAGGTACGGATTGCCCGAACTGTCCGCTCGGAATTCTGGCTTTAGGCAACATGGAGAAAATGTTTGGCGATCAAATCATCCCCATGGCTATCCACACTTACGATGGCGACATCTACTCGACCAAAGAACTTGAAGAGTATTCCGCGTTCCTGAACTTCAGTGGTGCTCCCAGCGGAGTAGTCAATCGTCAGGGCGGAGCTACCCCCGTTCCTTCTTATCCAATGGCCAGCGTTAAAAACACAGAAGGAAAAGTGAATTATATATTCACAAACGGTTCGGATTTATGGTTAGACCAGGCCGAGAAAGAATTCAAAGTGGCTGCAGATGCCGAACTGAACATCACGGCGAAGTATCAGGACGGCAAAATCGTAGTGCCTTGTACCTATAAATATGCACTGAATGCGACAGATCTAAACGTAAGTTTGTTCATGGCTATTCTGGAAGATAACTTAACCCGTTATCAATGTAACAACTTGGGAGGTACTTCTGACCCGAATCTCGGAGAATGGGGATTGGGCGGCCAGTACGCTGCCAGTGTAGTGGCACCTTACACGTTCAACGATGTAGTTCGCAGCATACCCAGTGCTTACTATGGTGTAAGCGGTCTGATTCCTTCTTCCGTAACAGCCGGTGAGGAGAATACGACTAGTCTGGACTTAAATATCCCGGAAAATATCATTGATCTCACAAACTGTAAAGTAGTATGTATGATGATCGATGCCAACACGGGAAACATCATCAATGCAGCCAGAGCTGATATCAATACAGACGATTATAATTCCATCGAACAAACAAAAGCAGACGAAAGTATCTCCGTGAATGCTGACAACAACACCATCCACATTAATGCCGGTACAACGGCACAAGTTACGGTGTACAGTGTAGACGGAAGTGTTCTCGACCAAGTTGTTATCGAAGGAGAAGGCAGCCTGAAGCTGCAAGGCCATAAGGGTATCGTCTTGGTTGAGGTAACGACCGAGAATACTCGTGTTGTGAAGAAAGTATTCGTAAAATAACAGCATTCATTTGCTGGTGAAATCAAAAGAGGAATGTGGTATTAGTGAATGCCACATCCTCTTTTCACCATGTTTTAATGTGAATTTTCATAATCAATTTATTAAAATAAGTATTTCTTTTCATGAGACAAAAATTACTCATGCTCAGCCTATGGCTGTGCTTTACGGCCAATGCGGTCATGGCGCAAGTAAAAAGTGCGTCTGGAGTAGTTTACTCCGCCGAAGATGGTGAACCGCTCATCGGAGCCAGTGTAAAAGTGAAAGGAACGACCACAGGAATGTCAACTGACTTCGACGGTAAATTTTCGCTGAAGGACCTCCCTGCTGATGCCAAGTTCCTGGAAATCTCCTACATCGGGTTCCAATCTCAAACCGTCGCTATCAAACCGAATCTGAAAATTACTCTGAAGCCAGATAGCAAAGAAATGGAACAAGTGGTCGTTACCGGTATGCAGAAGATGGATAAACGACTGTTCTCGGGAGCCACCGTCAAATTGGATGCAGAGAAAATGAAAATAGACGGTATGGCCGACATCAGTCGGTCGTTGGAAGGCCGTGCCGCCGGTGTATCTGTACAAAACGTATCCGGAACTTTTGGTACTGCACCCAAAATCCGTGTACGCGGTGCTACATCCATTTACGGTAGTAGCAAACCGCTGTGGGTCGTGGACGGTGTCATTCAAGAAGATGCAGTTGATGTCGGTGCTGACGCTTTGGCTACCGGAGATGTGGAAACTCTCATTAGTTCTTCTATCTCAGGACTGAATGCCGATGATATCGAAAGCTTCCAGATATTGAAAGACGGATCCGCTACTTCTATCTATGGTGCACGTGCTATGGCGGGTGTGATTGTAGTCACGACCAAAAAGGGCAAAGCCGGACAGAGTCGTATCAATTATACCGGTGAATTCACAATGCGAATGAAGCCTAGCTACAAGAACTATAATATCATGAACTCGCAAGACCAAATGGGCGTGTACAAAGAATTGTCTGACAAAGGTTGGTTGAATTTCTCTGGCGACAGTTCCAACGGATTGTACAACGCACCCAACAGTGGTGTATACGGCAAGATGTGGCATTTGATTAATACCTACAATCCCACAACAGGACAGTTTGCACTGGCTAACACTCCGGAAGCCCGCAACGCTTATTTGCAAACAGCGGAAAGACGTAATACCGACTGGTTTGACGAACTGTTCAACACCAATGTCATGCAAAACCACTCTATCAGTGTTTCTTCCGGTACGGAAAAAGCTACTTACTATGCATCTTTGAGCATTATGAACGACCCGGGATGGTATAAACAAAGTAAGGTAAACCGCTATACGGCAAATTTAAATACGACTTTCAATATCAGCAAACAACTTTCGTTGAACCTGCTGAGCAATGCTTCCTATCGCAAGCAGCGTGCTCCCGGTACGGCAGACCAAACCGTAGATGTCGTAAACGGTGAAATAAGCCGTGACTTCGATATCAACCCCTACTCTTACGCCCTGAATACTTCGCGCACTCTTGATCCAAATGAATACTACACACGTAACTATGCGGATTTCAACATATTCCACGAACTAAACAACAACTATATTGAATTGAACGTTGTGGATCTGAAATTCCAAGGCGAATTGAAATGGAAACCGTTGTCCGAACTGGAGTTCAGTGCATTGGGAGCCATTAAATACAGTACCATTGCCAACGAACAATTCATCAAGGATGATTCAAATCAGGCCAATGCATATCGTGCCATGGGTAATTCCGTTATCCGCGACGAAAACGATAAACTATACACCGACCCAGATAATCCGTATTCATTACCTATCAGTGTATTGCCAGAGGGGGGTATATACAAACGTACCGACTACAAGACCAGAGGTGTAGACTTCCGTGCATCAGCTTCTTGGAACCGTTTGTGGAACGACATTCATTTGACGAATGTATATGCCGGAATGGAAACAAACTCCACAGACTATGACCGCTCTAATTTCAATGGTTGGGGTATGCAGTATGCTATGGGAGAAACTCCATTCTACATCTACCAGTTCTTTAAGCAAGGCATTGAACAAGGAACAAACTATTATTCATTAGGACGTAGTCACTTACGCAGTGCTGCCTTCTTCCTGAATGCCAACTACTCTTATAAATCACGTTATTCAGTTAACGGAACCGTCCGTTACGAAGGTACAAACAGCATGGGTAAAAGCCGTAACGCACGTTGGTTGCCCACATGGAATATATCCGGACGATGGAACTTGGATGAAGAAGTATTCTTCCAGCCCATCAAAAAAATCGTATCTCATGCAGCCCTTAAATTATCTTACTCGTTAACGGGTGACCGCGGACCGGGTTTGTCCAACTCAACGGCCATCATTGCCAGCAGTAGTCCGTTCCGTCCGTTTACTTCCGTACAGGAAAGCGGACTTATACTTTCCACTTTAGGTAATGATGAACTGACGTATGAGAAGAAAACTGAATTCAACCTCGGTATAGATTTAGGATTCCTTGAGAATCGTATCAACGTAGCAATGGACGTATACACACGTGATAACCACGATTTGATCGGAACAACCAGAACACAGGGTGTAGGTGGTGAAATCGCCAAATTCGCAAATATCGCCTCCATGAAGTCACATGGTTTCGAATTAAGCGTTTCCTCAAACAACATCAAAACAAAAGATTTCAGTTGGAACACCGACTTCATCTATTCTATCTATAAAAATGAAGTAACTGATCTCAATGCCATTGCCACAACGATGGACTACGTAAGCGGAACCGGTTTCACAATGGTCGGTTATCCTCACCGTGGATTATTCTCTATCCCATTTGCAGGCTTGGACAGTAACGGTATTCCCATGTTTTATAATGAAAAAGGTGAAATCACCAGTACCGATCTCAGTTTCCAAAGTAGCGATGACTTCTCATGGTTGAAGTATGAAGGACCAACGGAGCCGACTTTTACAGGAAGTCTGGGTAACTCCTTTACTTACAAAAATGTACATTTGAATGTATTCTTTACCTACTCCGGTGGAAATGTCGTTCGTTTAGACCCAGTATTCAGCTACCGTTACAGCGATCTCACGGCCACAACTCGTGAATTCAAGAACCGTTGGATGGTACCGGGAGATGAGAACCGTACTAACGTTCCAACTATTTTAAGCTACCGTCAGTATTATGAAAATGCCGAGTTAAGAAATGCCTACAGTGCCTATAATTACTCTACGGAACGCGTAGCCAAAGGTGGATTCATCCGCTTAAAGGAAATATCCGTAGCTTATGATTTCCCCAAAAAATGGTTGAGTGCACTGAAAGTTTCCAATGTCTCGCTGAAGCTCCAGGCCACAAACTTATGCCTGTTGTACGCCGACAAAAAACTTAACGGCCAGGATCCGGAATTCGTAAATTCTGGCGGTGTTGCCTCACCTGTCCCCAGACAGTTTACCATGACACTCAGATTAGGTTTATAATAACGCATAATTAATAAAAGGAAAGACAATGAAATTCAAATATACAGCAGTTGCATTAACCGCACTGTCACTGACCGTATCTTCTTGTAACGACTTCCTCGACACTATGCCCGACAACCGCACGGAGCTAGATACTCCGGAGAAGATCACTAAGATACTGGTCACTGCTTATCCCACTACGAACTGGAACATGATAGCAGAATTCTCATCGGACAACACCGATGACAATGGATCGAAATATACTGATGGACTTACTCCCATATTAAGTCGGGAAATCTACCAATGGAAAGATACCAAAGAAAGTGGAAATGACTGTCCCAGTGTTCTTTGGAGCAGTTGTTACAAAGCTATTGCTACAGCCAACCATGCTCTGGAAGCCATCGAAAAGCTGGAAAGCGAGAACAATACCGTCAACCTCTCTGCACAACGTGGCGAAGCCCTTTTATGCCGGGCTTACGGGCATTTCGTTTTGAGTTACATATTCTGCGAAGCCTGGAGTGAAAGTAATAAGGATGAAGCTTTAGGAATTCCTTATGCTACGAAACCAGAAACGACTGTAGCCCCGCATTACGAGCGTGGAACGATCGGCGAAACGTACAAAAACATCGAAAAAGACTTGGAAGAAGGACTTCAACTTATAGATGACAATAATTATACGGTTCCCAAATATCATTTCAATCGTAAAGCTGCTTACGCCTTTGCCGCTCGCTTTTATTTGTATCATCAAAAGTATGATCAGGCTATCGAATGCGCCAATATCGCTTTAGGAGACAATGCTGCACTGGTAACACGAGATTGGGGGGCTTTAGGAAAACTTTCTCTAAATGACAACTTGCAGCCCGACGCTTATGTAGATGCTGCCAACAAGGCCAATTTGCTCCTCATCACATCACGTTCCTTCTGGGGGTTATACAACGGGCCGCTAACTACGACCAACCGCTATACTCACAATCCTACGATTGCTAAAAACGAGACGTGTATGTCTACTGGTATTTGGGGAGACTGTAGCACTACACTCAAGCAACAAGCAGCCGATTACACCTCCATTCCGAAAGTCATTTTCCGTAAATACCCGTTATTTTATATGGAATATACGGATATCAACGCACAAGTAGGATACTATAACGTCGTATCATCCGTATTCAATACCGATGAAACCTTATTGGTACGTGCCGAAGCATATGCTATGAAGAAAGAGTATGCAAAAGCAATTGCTGATATGCAAATCTGGCAAGACGCCTATACTACCTCTAAAGTGCATCTTACCGAAGAGGCTATCAACAAATTCTACGGTAATGTAGCTTATTACACTCCAACCAAACCAACGGTAAAAAAAGAACTGCATCCGGACTTCACGGTCGAAGCAGGTACACAAGAAAACATGATTCATTTCATTCTGCATGCACGACGGATTCAAACACTTCACGACGGATTACGATGGGGAGACATTAAACGTTACGGCATCACAGTTTATCGACGTACGGTAGAAAATCGGGATATCACAGTTACCGACACATTACTGCCCGATGACCCACGTCGCGCGATACAACTTCCAAGTGATGTCATCAGCGCCGGTTTACAACCCAATCCGAGAAACAAATAGAAACGACTAAAAAACAAAATAAAAATGAAAAAGTATATAGGTTATCTGTTATTGGCGGGACTGACCCTGACAACGGTGTCGTGTAATGATGACGACCTCGACTCCAACAGCATCTTCAATACGACACCTCCGGTAAGGAACGAATTTGATAATTGGTTGCTGACTAATTATGTAGCTCCTTATAATATAGAAGTAAAATACAAATGGGAAGATATCGAGAGCAATCTGACATACGACTTGGTTCCAGCAGGAATGAAGGAATCCATCAAATTGGCTAAAGTCGTTAAATACGTTTGGCTTGAATCTTACGATGAAGTGGCCGGTATCGAATTCTTACGTACTTATGTGCCTAAACAGATTCTCATGATTGGTTCTGCCGCCTACGATGCCGACACACAAACCGTCATGCTGGGTACAGCCGAAGGCGGTATGAAAGTCATTCTATACAATGTGAATAATATAGACAACTATCTTAATGACCCGGAGCAGTTAAACGCCAGCTATTTCCATGTCATGCACCATGAGTTTACTCACGTCTTGCATCAGACCAAGCCCTATGACCCCGATTTCGAAAAAATCACTGAATCAGACTACATAGGTTCGCAGTGGGCAGAAACTGCCGATACCACGGCTAATAAAAAGGGATTCGTGACAGCTTACGCTATGGACCAACCGGATGAGGATTTTGCAGAAACAATATCCTGCTACATCACTAACGACCAAACTTGGTGGGATCATCTCCTGAAAGGTGCCGGTGAAAAAGGTGCTTCTTTAATTACCCAAAAGTTCGAGATCGCAAAAACTTATCTGCGTGATTCTTGGAACATCGACATCAATCAATTACGCGCCACAGTTCTCCGTCGCTGTAATGAAATTCCGGAACTTGATTTGGAAACCCTTTAATAAAACAAAAGAATGAAAAGATTTAGCATATTGAGTATAGTGGGCTTACTCACCCTTTCGTTGCAATCTTGTTTCTTCAGCGAAGATGACATCTTCGAAGAATCTTCAAATCAACGTATCGAGTCTGCTTTGTCAGAATATCAAACCTTATTAACCGGCGCCTCCAACGGTTGGAAGCTGGAATACTATCCGGGCGGAGAAAATCATGATATAGGAGGGGTTGTACTCCTACTCCGTTTCGAAGGAGAGAACGTAACTATAATGTCCGACAAATCGGTAAAAGGAATGGACGACCCTGATTCTATCCGGGCCGGTGAACAGGTCACATCCAAATTCTCTCTTTTGGCCGATCAAAGCACAGTTCTGTCATTCAGTACCTACAATTCGTTGATTCATTACTGGTCGGAACCTAAAGGCGTTCTTGACGCAGATGGATACGAAGGTGATTTCGAGTTCGTCATTACTGCGGCCACACAAAATGACATTACGCTTAAAGGCAAAAAACACGGTGCTGTGATGCACATGATTCGCATAGCTGATAATGCAGATTGGAATACTTATATATCCAATTGCAACCTCATCCGCAACGAAAGTGCGGAATATGCAACGTTGGTCGGTTTCCGGAATGGCAGCACTGTTATCCCCTCGGCTTATTCTCAAGAAAATGTAATTACGTTCAGCGAGACGGATGCAAACGGTAAAATCAACAAGCGCAAAGTCTCTTTCGCTTATACGGACAAAGGTATACGGCTTTATGCCCCAACAACGGTAAACGGCATAACTTGCGACGAATTCATCTGGAACAACGCAGACAAGTCGTTTACTAGTACCGAAGACGCCAATATCCAACTAAAATATGTCCAGCCGACAGATTACATACCCATAGAGTTTTATACCGAACATCAATGGGATTTATCTTACACCTATAACTTCGGACGAAAAGACACTACCGAAACCGTTACTTTCAGTCGTGTAGGACAAAGCGATACACTACAAACTAAAGTTACATGCGGTGGACTTCAGATCAAACTAAATGCTTTATATAACCATATTACAGGCATGATTGAGTTCCGGACCCAGTATCTGACAGAGGTCGTCCTCACCCTAGAAACAGGAGAATCTATTAATTCTTTCCTGCATTTGTGCCCTTGGAACGATGAAGCCGGTACGATGTATTTGATAGAAAAAGCCGGTATCGTTAGTACAACCACACAAATGGAACCACGAATACTTTCATTTACAGATAACGGACGTACATCTGGTTCAGACTTGAACGGTTTTGTCTTCTATGCTTTCAAGGGAGAAAACCGCGACAGCGAGAAGATAGGCGTATTAGAGACCTACAATAACATCATTCTTACTCAAAAATGACATTTACAATGAAGAAATACATTGCATATTTGCTCATTCCGGTAGCCTGTTTGACAGGTACCGGATGTAGCAACGATGACGAAACAGAAGCTTTCACAGTAATCAAGTCTGAAGTCATCTTCCGTGCGACCCCATCCACCGGTTACATCGTAGTATCAAACTCTGGCGACTTTACCGCTGAATCTTCAGCAGCCTGGTGTACAACCGAATGCCGAAATGACAGCGTAATCATCAACGCTTCTATCAACAAGAATCTGGAGGGCCGTACCGCCGTCATTACTATCACTTCTGCTAAGGGCGGAGTACAAAAAGTTCCAGTAACGCAATACGGTGCTTATTTCCGGGTAGGCAACAACAACGTTTTATATGCCACCGATGAAGAAGTAACTCTGTCTTATACCGTAGAATCAGCCTTTAATTATCAGGTGACTCCCTCAGCACAATGGATTAGTTACACATTCACAGACAAAGGTATCAACTTCATTCTGGCTCCTAATACTACGGGACAACCCCGCCGTGCCTATGCAACAATCTATTGCGAAGATATGGACAAACAATACAAGGTTGAACTGCGCCAATACGATATTGATGACTTCATAGGACAATGGACGGCAACTTACCTCAATCGACGAGGCGAAACAGTAAGTCAACCCATTAATATTACACGAAATGGAAATCAGGTCAGCCTGACTGGATTATATGAAGGAGTGACCATTAATGCTAACACAGACGGACAGACATTCAGTATCCCGACCCATCAGGATTTAGGTACACATGCACTAAACGGTGCCTCTTACCGCTTCTATCTTTTCGGAATGAATGAAGATAAAACTATTTATAGTTCTGAAAATGAAGATAAAATATTGAATTATACATGTACTCCAGATTGGAATGAAGAAGAAGCATTTGTATGCAGATTCGAAGGAGACAGTACTTTTACAGACGGCAAGATAATGAAAGGCATTGCTTTTACCGCTTATACCTTATCCGGAGAGAAAAAGGGAACAGTGGAACAGTTCTATGATCTTAATCTGAAACGCTAAACGATTTCTGTACTTCGAAAAAAATAATATAATAAATCCCGTGCAGTATAGACTGTACGGGATTCATTTGTATTCTGATACTGTGATTTGTTATCTTTCGACAATAATCTTTCTCATTTCGCCATGTACATCCCGCTGTAAATAAATTCCAGGAATCTCAGGCTTCTCTGTTCCCAACCATACTCCATCCAGACGATAATATCCCTCCGAAACGGTTGCAGTATTCTTCGCGGCGACAACACCTGTCAAAATATTATCCTCACTTCCTCCCATAAAATCAAATGATACCGTACCTTTTGCCCGATCGTATGAAATATGAGTCAATGGTTTTTGCAAACCCAAGAAACCCACTTGAATCGTAGCTGCCGGTGTAGAAGAATCTGTAAATTCATCGTTTCCGTTAGGGGAAGGATAAGTATCCCCCGCCAAACTGGAATAATACTTATCTTCATTTACACCAGTTATCAAAGTCGTCAAATCATTATCTGCACCAACAATCGACACTCGGGGAGGATTCGTATTGTTTACCGTATTATTATACCAAGGCTCCATAGACCTCAAAAAAACATAACTAATCAACAAACCGTGTCCAAAAGCTCCTTTATTCCACCCGCTTTCATCTATTGTCTCCACTATGTAATATTCGGAACTCTCTACATTATTCACTATTTTCAATCCAGTCCCTCCGCGATCCGTACTCTTCCAGTCTTTTATCGTCGTTGCCTCCGTCAATTCTATCGGTGTAATCCAACCCATATAAGCCTTTTCCAACGCACGATAGCCAATAGGCCTGAAGCTATCATCGGTATACGACCCATAATCCATCAACGACCAGGATTCCATTGTGAACACCGAAGAAGACAGCCCATCAGTACGATAAAAGTCCGGCAATCCCAAACAATGACTGAACTCATGGCAAAAGGTTCCGAATCCTTCCACTTTTCCTCGCATCATCTCACTGCTGCATGAATATTGATTAAACTTTACTCCATCTGCTTCCGGAAGTTCCAATCCCCGATTCTCAATTTGGAAAGTATGAGGCCAAATTAAATCTGTCTGCATGGGAAGCGCATGCTGGCCTTCCCCTGCATAAATCACATAAACAGCATCCACCAAACCGTCTTTATCATTATCGAACACAGACCAATCGGATATTTCTTCTGTCGCCACAGCCTTTTGTATCGCCTCTACAATCATCTGACCGACATTTGCATCTTGACCATTCACATCTGTTCCATACACAGCATACCCTGATTCCAAGGTAACCGGACCAATCACAACAAAATTAGGAGTAAACTTTCCTAAGCTCTGATCTACAAAATACTGATAAGCAGATCCTTTTCCAACTTCCACCTCTTCTTGGGTAGCTGGACGACACAAACGCTCTTCATATCCGGTTTTAGGGTCTGTCTCTGTTAATTTGGTATCGGCAAACTGTACTAATATCACCGGAATCGAAGGAGCCCCCGTATGTGTTGTCATCTCTCCGATACGTTGTTGTGCATTTGATTGATTCTGAATTTCAAAGGCACGAGTATGTATCTTTTCCTGCTCATCTTTCGGATAATTCTTCAGAAATTCCCTTTCTTCCACCTCGCGGCTTAAAGGGTCGTGCGCTATGATTCTCGTCGGCAACGCACTCTTACCATCCGCTCCCCATAAGGCATACACATAGTTTCCTGCCTCATCCTTTATAACCCGAAAACCATCTGTAGTCTCAAAATAAGAAAACCATTCGTCTCCGCGCGGATTCAATGTCAATATCGTACCATCAGCCTGTTGTACCTGAAAAGGTTCCGGCCAAACCGGAATAGCCTGCAATGTCCCGGACAAGGACAAAGCTAAATACATCGAACATAAAAACTTCTTCATAAGATATTTTTTAGCAATAAGTAATTTATTTCTATTAACAAAGACACAACAATTTTCCGAATCTCACTGTGAAAGAATAGAAAAGGAGAAAACAGACGTTCGCCTCTTCTCTCCCTTTCCATATTTACAATAATTTTCTTAAATCGTCGGCTTTAGATTATTTTACCATCATCTTCTTACCGTTCACAATGTACAAACCTTTCTTCAGATTCTTCACGTCTTTGGCATCGCTCGACTTTAAGATAAATTTACCGTCTACAGTATAAACGACTACTCCCTTAGACTCAGTACCAATCGAATGAATACCACTGGCATTAATCGAATAAGTAAACGTCATTTCGTCCGAATTTTCATAGTTTTCACCCAAATAGAAGAATCCTTCAGGAATAACCAACTTATATGTACCTTTCTCTGTCACCTCTTGATCCAATTTAATTGTCACACCAGTATAAGGATCCCAAGGACCGGCACCTTCGGGTAACAACAATTCGCAATCCTCACCCGTTGCCGAAGCTACCACCTCATTCTGAGCATTCAATAATTGAATTGTACCCATACTCGGCACATCTATACCTGATTCACATTCGATAGTAATTTCTTTCAGGCTTTCTACCGTAGAGTTATTCTCTGGCGTAACCGTTATCTTAATCGGCTGGTCGATAGTATACAGCACACTTGTTTCTTTACTGTTTACATTAGACATACCTGTTCCCAATATAAAGTAGTTGGCAGGAATGTGCAAACGATAATTACCGTTATCTGTAATTTCAGTATCCAATGTTAATTTCATTTCCACAGGAACATAGAAGTAATTATCCTCTTGGTCCTCCGGTATAATAGGTTCGATACTCGTTACCGTTGCAACCGGCTCACGTCCGTTCTTATACAAAATGATCTTTTCGGCCGCCATATAAGATTCGCTGATACCACCTTGAAATATCACCTCACCATTGTCGTCCATGATATCTTTACATCCTACTATGATCTCTTTCAAACTTTCCACTTTAGAACCGCTTTCCGGACTCACTTGCAAATCTGGTATACCAATCGTACAATCATAGGCAAAATTCAAATAACTTGTCGCATCTTTACCGGCATTACCTTCAACTAACATTCCGTCTTTATCCACCGGCATAAAGCTCATAGACAATTGAGGCATCATACCCATTTCCATTAATTTTTCCAAGGATGCCTTTACCGTCCATTCCGTACCGTCTTCATTCGACTCGATACTTTCAAATGGATAATTCATTCCCTGACCGTATACTACAAAAGCATTTTCATGATTCAATACTACAGGACCGTCAAAAGTCAACGTAAATTCATTCTGGCTTACGTCTGAAATTACAGTATAATCAGGATCCGGCGTTATTCCTACAAACTTAACCGGACTAAACTTAAATTCCGGAGTTGTACCAGTGTAAGTCACAGTCATAACACCAAGAGCATCTGCACCGTGCAGATAATCGCTCTCCGAAGCATAAGCATTGAAAGTAACTTTATAAGTATGCCCTTCAAAGAAAGTCACACTACGAATTATTTCTGTCCGGAAAGAAACTTTTCCCTCAACCGTCTCTTTCTTCATCGATGTCATCGTCTTAACACAAGCCTGATCAGGATCCTTCGGGTTCTGGTCATCTATTCTAAACCATACATATCCTACACGATCATTCATATTGGTAGACAATTCCAGGAACGAACCAGCTTCTAAAGCCGCGATAGCTGCTCCGTCAGCAGGAGACACAGATTCTATCTCAAGCCCTGCCATACTCTTTCCTGACGTTTTATATATTATCGTAAAATCTTCTGAATAATCCGCACCATCGGCCGCTTTCAAATTATTCAAAGAAACTACGACATCTGAATTCTCATCCGCCGCTTTATTCGGCACCGGAATCGTCAATAGTACACCATCTCCGTCTGGAGAGTCTTTTTTCGTAATCTGGCTGATGGGTACAAATACCGTCTCAGGTTTTCCATTCACGCTATAAGTGAAATCTACACCCTCATAAGTAAACGAATCGTCTTCCCGAATCCAAAGTTCTATTGTCGGATAATCATCCAAAGATGTGCCTTCATCTGGTGTAAACTGACGAGCGATATCAAACTCAACAGCTTCTATTGTATAATTAAAAGCATACGAACCTGTGGTACCCTGAGAGGTAGACATGGCATAATTTCCTTCCGCGTCCCTCACATTGCTAACCTTTAAGGAAATGGTTTTATACTGTTCCCACACATCAGCACTGGCATTCGGTAACATATCAGATGGCAAACGACGTTTTCCACGGAGGTCTACAATCAACTGAGTATCTTTCACCTTCACCGGAAGACTTTCCGTATAGACATTTGAACCTTCTATATCGCCATAGAATAATTTTGCCGTAGCATCTTCGCCCATCGAACGGTTGAAAGTCAAAGTAACCAACCCCCTTTCATCAGTAGGCAGGTAATAAGACAGGAAATTCATCTCTTCGGGTGAGTTCGCAACGCTAACCAGCTCGGCAGGCAACGCTCCTGCAATATATTTCACCGTCAGCACGCCATTACCATTGTATTTGTCGCTCTCGTCATTGGCATTACATAATCCAGTTACAGTCAAAACGACTTCATCTCCGGCTTTTACATTACCCTCCTTCAACCATTTATACAACACATCTTTAATGGAAACGGTGAAACCATAATCATGCGTCGAAGCGGTCAAGTTTCCGATTACCGACCCGGAAGACAATGTGCAATTTCCTACTTTTACCATTCTATTGAAAGTGAAGCCTAAGAGGGTATCAATAGAAAGATTCAATGTCGTTCCCTCTTCTTTGGAGAGCGAAAGTAATTCAAGTGGAGTTGCTTTTTCTCCGAAAGTAACGGTCAGTTCTCCTTTACTTAAACCTCGAGTCAAGAAATAATAAGTCTTACCTGACTCAACCTTCACTTCTACAAGTTTTCCCTCATTAACATACTGAGGGGTAGAAGGCAATTCTGTTTCAAAAGTGTTATCTGTATACTGACGACAAAAGTCTCCACCGGTTTGATACAATGATAATTGTCCGTTAGCCGTGGCTACATAAGTAAGATAATAACTGTTGAAAGCTTCAAATTCATACGTCTTACCATTTTCAATGGTTAAATGTACATCTTCACCAACGGCCCATGACTGAACCGTAGTCCAACAAAAACACATAAGAAGAAAACAAAGCCTATTCAGGCCTCCCTTCCATTTCGTGTAAAGTTTCTCTCTCATACGATCAATTTTAAAATGAATATATTAATAAATTAACTCTTTTCTTTAATCTTGCAAGCTTTTCAGGATTAAAATTATCCTTAAACTGAGTTGCAAAATTATATTTAAATTTTATAAAAACAAAAGAATATGCAGTTTTTTGCTTAAGATGATGTATATTCAGTATAAATATACAATTTATAATCTTGGATATTTCACAAACATGCAGAATTGCAATAATACACATAAAAATATAGCAGGGCACCCAATATAACATTCAGCATTTGTCTATTCACAAGTCGGGCCTGCGAAATATTGGTTTCGCAGGCCCGACCGATAGAAATTATACCCACCGAAGTTAAACTTCGCGGTGCTCCCGTCTACGGTTACGCACTATGGCACATCCGGCCAAGCCCAAAAACACCAACATCAATACCACTAACGACACATTAGCTACTGTCTCTGTCACATGCAGGCTCTTCGGATCGAATTTGAAATCCACCGTATGTTTCCCGGGACCGACCTTGATGGCACGCAAGATGTAATCGGCACAAGCTATTTCTACCGGCTGACCGTCTACCGTAGCCTGCCAACCGGGATAATAAATTTCCGAGAATACAACGACTCCGCCGTTTGGTGAATTGACTTCATACGTCAAAGCATTAGCATCGTAAGCAGTCAATTTCACCGTTGACAGTGAGTCTATCGGCTGCCGACCTTCCGTCCCCCCCAATACATCTTTATATTTTTCAGCCACCAAAGCCGTTTCTTTCGGATTCACCTGATGCAAGCCTAAAATCTCCTCGTCTGCATTGGCTACATAACGCACGTCTTTTACAAACCACCCGTTACCGTAAGCATGGGGATTAGGCACCGGGAAAGTCTCTCCACCTTCTTGCCCCATTATGGCATATTTTACATTAAGCATATTCAACACCGGAAAGATCGTATCACCGTCCACCCGGGTCAAATCGCCCTGCGTAGCTGCGGCAGCACGGGCAAAGCGTCCCATTTCCGGAGCAATATGTTCTTCTATCATCTCCTGATAACGCCGAAGTTTGGCTGCATGATAACCTCCGATACTCTTATGATAATAAGATGTTCTGTTTTCGTTGAACGGGCTTCCCGCCAAATTCATCACACGATAATACTTATCCGGGTCTTGCAGAATCATTTCATCGGTCTGGGTCTTAGCCACCGTATTCACCGTCTGTAGCGGTTCGCTGAACATTCCGTCGTTCAGATAACGCTTATCCACTTGCCACAAATCGAACAGACAAAGCACAAACACGGCACAAACCAACACTCCTCCACCGATTTTCCGAGCATTATAAGCCAACAACAACAACAGCCCTATCGCCACGATGATGAAACTGCGCCAGGAATCGGCCACAACCACCGCCTTACGCATATCATGCAAATTACCGAGGATACCGCCCAACATATCCTGTGGAATATAGCCTTTACCTGCCGCATCCTGTAGCATCGTCATCTCGGACGACGAAATATAGTTTCCGAAAAAAACATCGGGCATCAAAGCAAACAGCAATGCAAAGCCACCGGTCAGGGCAAAGCTGATATACACATATTTCAACTTGGCTTTCAATACTTCCGGTTGTTCCAAAACCGTTTTCAATCCCAGCATAGCCAACAACGGAATCGTAAACTCAGCCACCACCAATATGGACGCCACGGCACGGAACTTGTCATACATCGGAACATAGTCGAGGAAGAAATCCGTAAGTCCCATGAAGTTACGCCCCCATGACAACATAACGGAAAAGACGGTAAGCACCAACAGGCACCATTTCATCGGTCCTTTCACCACGAACAAACTCAAGACAAACAGCATCAGTACGAAAGCACCTACATACACCGGACCACTCGTTCCCGGCTGTTCGCCCCAATATTGAGTCAGAGCCTGATAGACGGGCGTGTATTGCGGATTAGCTTTCTCCATAGCTTTCTCGCTGGCAGTCAAAGGTAAAGAAGCCCCTCCCTTTATATTGGGCACGAGCAACGACCATGTCTCCCCGATACCATAGCTCCACTGCGTGATGTAATCGCGCTCCAGTCCGTCTTTCGTCTGGTTTCCGGGGTTCTGTTTGTTCTTGTACGTCAATTCGCTCTTTCCCCGCATGCTCTCCTTACTATATTGGTAAGTATGATAAAGGTTGGACGAATTGATGGCCACTCCGATGAGGCCGGCCACAATCAACATTCCGGTAGCCTTGCACCAACCGGCCAATTTCTTTTTCTTCACAGCCCGAATCAAATAAGCCAAAGCCATCAATCCCATTACCGGCAAGAAGTAGTAGCTCATCTGCACATGGTTGGACATGATTTGCAAAGCCAGGAAGAAAGCCGTTACTACCCCACCCCACAAATATTTACCACGGTAACATAACACCAAACCAGCTATCGTGGGCGGAATATAAGCCAAAGCCATGACTTTCCAAAGATGCCCTGCACCTATTATAATAAAGAAGTAGGAAGAAAAGGCCCACAGCACAGCGCCCAACGCCGCCATCCAAACCTTGAAATCGAATGCACGAAGCAAGATGTAGAAGCCCAGCAGCATGACGAAGACATACATAACCACACCGGTCATACCCAACTGGTAGATTTTCTGTAATCCCACCAACGTGTCGATAGAATCATAACTCGGCGCCATCTGATAAGTAGGCATTCCTGAAAACAGAGCATTCGTCCAACGAGTGCGTTCTCCCGTGCGTTTCTGATATTCTTGCATCTCTACTCCCGCACCGATACCTCCGCTATGATCATGTCCCGTAAGAACCAGTCCCTCGGTCACCGGCTGGAAAAAATACAAAAAGCCTATCGCGATGAACAACACCACGGCCAACGCATCCGGCAAATAATTCTTTATTTTATTCATGTCTGATATAATAATATAAAATTTAAACTCTGGTTCGCGTGCAAAAATAATAAAAAAAAACCGCCTCCCTATCAGGAAGGCGGTTAAATCTTCAGTGCGGACCGCGAAATTACTTACGCAAGCCCAAAGCCTTGACGATGGCACGATATCTTTCGATATCCCGGTCTTTCAGGTAGTTCAACAAAGCGCGACGCTTACCTACCATCATAGTCAAAGCTCTTTCAGTACTATAATCTTTACGGTTCTGCTTCATGTGCTCCGTCAAGTGGGAAATACGGTATGAAAACAATGCAATCTGGCTCTCTGCAGAACCAGTATCAGTGTTAGACTTCCCGTACTGTCCAAAGATTTCTTGCTTTTTAGCTGAGTCTAAATACATAAAATCAAGTTTTTAAAACCATTAATACTCTTAGCGGTTGCAAAGGTACTACATTTTCCTTTCACACCAAAAGTTTTTCCTCTTTTTTTGCCCCTACTCCGCACTTTTCCAATTATTTGTAGTAACTTTGCCCCGTTATTTTAGGTAAAAAGTATGCAGAACATTAGAAACATTGCTATTATTGCCCACGTAGACCATGGAAAGACTACGTTGGTGGACAAGATGCTGCTGGCGGGCAACCTGTTCCGCGAAAATCAGCAGACCGGTGAATTGATGCTGGATAACAACGAACTGGAGCGCGAACGCGGTATCACCATTCTATCCAAGAATGTTTCCATTAATTATAAAGGTACGAAAATCAATATTATCGACACACCGGGACACTCCGACTTCGGCGGCGAAGTGGAACGTGTGCTGAATATGGCCGACGGCTGTATCCTATTAGTAGACGCATTCGAAGGCCCGATGCCTCAGACGCGTTTTGTGTTGCAAAAAGCACTCGAAATAGGTCTGAAGCCCATCGTGGTCATCAACAAAGTGGATAAACCGAACTGCCGTCCCGAAGAGGTGTACGAAATGGTGTTCGACCTCATGTGCGATCTGGACGCGACAGAAGAACAGCTCGATTTCCCCGTGATATACGGGTCGGCTAAAAACAACTGGATGGGCGAGGATTGGAAAACACCGACCGGCGACATCCTCTACCTACTCGACCAGATTGTAGAGCATATCCCGGCTCCCCAACAATTAGAAGGAACACCGCAGATGCTCATCACCTCGTTGGATTATTCTAACTATACCGGACGTATCGCTGTGGGACGCGTACATCGCGGCACCCTGAAAGAGGGCATGAACATCACCATCTGCCACCGCGACGGCAGTCGGGAGAAAACCAAAATCAAAGAACTGCATACTTTTACCGGTATGGGACGCCAAAGAACAGCCGAAGTTTCTTCGGGAGACATCTGCGCCATCGTCGGTTTGGAAAACTTTGAAATCGGCGATACCCTCTGCGATTATGAAAACCCGGAACCGTTGCCGACCATTACCATCGACGAACCGACCATGAGTATGCTCTTCACCATCAACGACTCGCCGTTCTTCGGCAAAGAAGGCAAGTTCTGCACCAGCCGCCACATCAACGAACGATTGGAAAAAGAATTGGAGAAGAACCTCGCCTTACGTGTCTCCATGCCGGACGGATACACCGACCGTTGGATCGTGGCAGGACGCGGTGTGCTCCATCTTTCGGTGCTCATCGAAACCATGCGCCGCGAAGGATATGAATTGCAAGTAGGACAACCCCAAGTCATCTACAAGGAAATAGACGGACAGCGTTGCGAACCGATTGAAGAGCTGACCATCAACGTACCCGAAGAGTTCTCCAGCAAGATGATCGATATGGTGACGCGCCGCAAAGGCGAAATGACCTCTATGGAGACACGGGGTGACCGCGTAGACATCGAATTCGACATTCCTTCGCGTGGTATCATCGGTCTGCGTACCAATGTACTCACGGCCAGTCAGGGCGAAGCCATCATGGCCCACCGCTTTAAAGAGTACCAACCTTATAAAGGCGACATCAGCCGCCGAAGCAACGGAGTAATGATTGCTCTCGAAAGCGGAACGGCTTTCGCCTACGCCATCAATAACCTGCAAGACCGAGGCAAATTCTTCATCGAACCGCAGGATGCGGTCTACGCCGGGCAAATCGTAGGAGAACATATCCACGAAAACGACTTGGTGGTGAACGTTACCAAGAGCAAACAGTTGACCAACATGCGTGCCTCCGGCTCCGATGAGAAGGCCCGTATCGTTCCGGCCACCATCCTCTCGTTGGAGGAAGCCTTGGAATATATTCGCGAAGACGAGTACGTGGAAGTAACGCCCAAAAGTATGCGCATGCGTAAGATTATTCTCGACCACACGGAACGTAAGCGCGCCAACCGCGACTAAAAAAACAAGTCCGGAACCTCTTCCGGTTAATTCATTATGTGCAAAACGGCTTTTTCAATCCGTTTTGCACATTTTATATGATAGAGCTACAGACAGATTTTCCAAGACTTCACATTCTTAAAAATACCGTTTCAAATAATAGAAATGAAATCTGAGGAAGATTTTCCATACAGCATTTCCTTAAATCATAAAATTTATATGCTCCAAATCCATTCGAAAAGGATAATTTCTGTAAATTAGCAAGCTAATATAAAATAACAAGTCATGAAAAGACTCCTATCTTCCTGGACGCTCCTCTGCGTCCTGTTCCAGTTATGGGCACAAATCCCTGCTGGTTATTACGAGTTTGCGACAGGCACTCACGGTTCCGGACTGAAAACCGCTCTCTTCTCCATTATTACCGAACACACGGAGCGAAGCTACAAAGAGCTTTGGACGGACATGCAAAAAACAGATGTACGTGAAGACGGCAGAGTTTGGGATATGTATTCTTCCAGCTCCGACTTCATCTTCATAGACGACCAATGCGGAACTTATAAAAAGGAAGAGGACTGCTATAACCGGGAACACTCATTCCCCAAAAGCTGGTTCAATGATGACTATCCTATGTATACAGACTTATTCCACTTGTACCCCACAGACGGATATGTGAACAACCAAAGAGGAAACTACCCTTTTGGTGAAACCAATGGCGAGAAATACAAATCGAACGGAGGATTCAGCAAACTCGGGAAAAGCACCGTCAGCGGCTACAGTGGCATTGTGTTCGAACCGGCTGATGAATACAAAGGAGACTTCGCACGCTCCTATTTCTATATGGTCACCTGTTACGAAAACCGAATAACCACTTGGAACAGCGACATGCTGGACGGCAAAAGCTATCCGGGTTTTGCCCAATGGGCACTCGACATGCTACTACGTTGGGCTGCGGAAGACCCTGTCAGCGAAAAAGAAACAGCCCGTAACAATACGGTATATGGCATACAAGGCAACCGCAACCCTTACATCGACTTCCCAGGACTAGAACAATACGTTTGGGGCGAGAAGACCCACGTGGATTTCGACCCGGACAATTATGAAGGCGGCGAAGTGACTCCTCCAGCCACAGACGTGGAAAGCCCCACCTTTACCCCTACACCCGGCAGAGTGGACAAGGGAACCATTGTCACGATCAATACGGCCACGGCAGGCGCTTATATCGTTTACTCCCTGAACGGCGGTAACCTACGTACGGAAGAACCACCCGTCTATGTGGAAATCACCGAACCTACCACCATCGAAGCTTACGCTATGAAAGATGATAAAACGAGCGGGACGGTGAATGCTTCCTACACCCTCATCGACACCACACCGGACGAGGGCATACAAATTTTCCGTAAAGTCACATCGGCGGAAGAACTCCAAACCGGAAACCGTTACTTGATTGTATGCGAGGACAAGTCTACCGCCATGGGAGCCATCCAAAAGGACTTCAGAAGTTCTTGCAGCATTACTTTCGAAGCCAACAAGATACACACAGAGGTAGACCGTGAAGGATTGCCTTACCAAATGATTCTCGGCGGAACGGAAGGAGCCTACACCTTGTATGACGCCGCATCGCAAGTTTACCTGTCGCTGACCTCGAACGACAACAAGCTGCACGGCGCGGAATCAACTGAAAGCGACAACGCACAGTGGACCATCACCGTAAGCGGCGGACAAGCTTCCATCCAAAACAACGCTTACAAGAACCGCACCATCCAATACAATGCCTCATCGCCCCGTTTCGCTTGCTACAAAAGCGGACAACAACCGGTGTCCCTCTACGTGAACACGACCTCCGGCAGCAGCATCCCGAGCATTACCCCCACAGGCGATTCCCAGGTAGACGTGTACACCCTTAATGGACAACTCGTACGCCAAAACGTGCAAGCATCCCAAGCTCTGAAAGGACTGAAAAAAGGCATGTACGTCATCAAAGGAAACAAGGTACTGGTGAAGTGAACAACTTCTCCCATATCAAGCCATAAACAACCACATCCGGCCACATTCCTGACAAAAGGACGTGGCCGGATGCATCAAGGCAAAAATCTACGTTTTGTTTGTCATTTCAACCTTCCAACAGACAAAATGAAAGCATTATGGCATTTTTAAGTTCGAAGGGAAGCGGGATTTATCCCTGTTTCATGGCTTTTTTGCGTCTACTTCTATATATATTTTCACACTTTTGGCCTGTTTTTCAATTTTCTTAAGCAAAACAAGAAATCAATCTCAAGAGATTAATTTTTCGTTCGGAGCAGAAAACACTTTTTTTCTCCTCATGCCGTGCGACAATCGTAAGCTTTCGAATGCAAAACCGGCCGGAAAGCAATGTATAAACGTGCGTTTGCAAGATAATTTTTCTCTATCTTCCACGTAGACACCGACAAAAAACGGATGACAAACCATCCGGTTTTGGCCGTTCCCTGCTTACTCCTCTTTTTTCAGCTTCCGGATGCCTTGCTTTTCCACCCCGCACAGTGAAAGGCAAAGACCGCGTATGGCTTACAAATCGCTTCCCCGCCCACGCACGAGAATCGCATATTTTCCCCTACGTCCGGCCTTGGGGCCAAATAAAGGATTCTCGCGAGCCAAAGATTGACATTCTGACAAAACGCCATGGCCTGCCATGGGGCGACGCTACAAAACAAACGGGCTGTGCCTTTCTTACCAGACACAGCCCGTCGCGTTGACATGTCAAACAGAATCCGTCATCTCACAAAAAGCACCTTCCCGTTTACCACATACTGTCCACGGGGCAGTACTTTGGTTTGCGTCCCGGCCTGAAGCGTCCATACCGTATAAAGCACGCCGCCCACGGTATAAACCGGCAGGCTACAAGCGGAAGCCGCCGTAAGCCGCACGCCATCTTCTCCCAAAACAACCGTCACCCCGTCGACCATGCCTTGTACGACACGGACATCTGACGGATTCGTTCCCCAATAAAACAAACGGAAGTCGTCTGCCTGGAACCATCCGGCCGTCGTCCCGCTTCCGGACGAACGCACCCCCAGCCGCAGGCTCTCGCCTTCTCCCAACCTGATGCCTGCCACGGTGAAGTCAGACCAATCATTATTGTTCTCTCCGCCCACGTGGGACAGGACTTCGGAGTCGTATGTACCGGCTTGTGCCTCTGCGTAAATATGTTGGTCGGTCAGCAAGTCCGCCCCGTCGGTGTTGCGCAAAGCACCCTGCACGGAGTACACCCCGGCAGGAAGCCCCTCCACGACCTGATACAAGTCGATGGACGTGATGCTCCCGTAAGCCAAGCTGATGAAATAGGAGCCCTCATGGGCGGGACGGTCGTTCCACGTGTCGAAAGACTCCCAACCGCCGGTCTGCTTGTCCAACAGCCATCCCGCCTTTCCGGACTCGAAACTCGGATTGACAAGGAACTCCGTCATGTCGAAACATTGCCCGTCCACAGGCTTGGCTGTCTTCTTCGTGTCGGACAAGGCCTGCGCCAAAGCCTGACGCGCCGCCTCGATGTCATCCACCGTACTGGCTTCGGACGCATACACAGCTTGCCCCTCGCTGATAGCCGCCACCAACGCGTCTTTGGCCTCAGATGCGCTGATGGCCTTCAAAAAATCCGTGGCATCCTCCACCACAGCCTGCAAGGCCGTCATGACCGGAATGGACAGACGGGCCGCATCCACGGCCTCTACCAACGCGGAAATGGCCGTTTCCAACTCGGCTTTTGTTTTTCCTTCTATGGGAGAGGCTTTCTCTATGGCTTGTGCCAAAGGGGCACGAAGCGCACCGGCAATTTCTTCCGGCACAATCGCCTTGGCCTCATCTACCAAGCTTTGCAGTCGTTGCTGCAAGTGCGTCAGGTCTTCGGAAGCCCCTCCCACCGTCACCGGACATTCGTCCGACACGGCGGAAGCCACAGCCGTAGTCCCGCTGTACTTGGCCTGAAGCATGTAGGTACCCCCGTAAAGGGTGGCCGTATATCTTGCCGTACCGTCTGCCTCCACGGGCAGCGTACCGATGATTTCACCGCCGCAAAGCAACTGCACGTAGGCTCCTTCGGACGGACCGCCGGATACCGTGATTTTCACCTCGAACGGCTCGCCTGCCGTCAATTCCCCTGAGGGCACTTCTACCGCAACGGAGGCTCCTTCGGTACGTTCCACGGCCGATACGCGGTAAAGGCCGCTGGCATGCGAACGGAGAATGGGGGCGAACTCGGCGTTCTTGAACGTACCCACATCCTTGCCCTTCCACATCTCTTTCACACGGCAAGGCTGGTCGGCGGCAAAGCCCAACTGTACCAAATCCAACGCCACGGGACTGGCTTCGCCCGGCGCAGGGTCTTCAGTGAAGACACGGAACTCCATCGTCACGCCCTCGGCGGCATCCTTCACATCATCGTCATACCCTACCGTCGCCTTGAACTTCACATATTCATGTCCTTCGGGCAGGACGAAAGTAAGCATGGAGGGTGCATTCACCCCGAATCCCTTGTCGTATGCCTGTCCGCCCATGGTAATCGTGTTGCCTTCGTTATTCTTGTTCACTTTCGGTGCGTTCCAACCGTTCACGGGATTGGCTTCCCAAGCGATCTCGGTCAGGGAAAACTCCTTGCCGTCCTTGTCCACCAAGACGGGATTCGCCCAGTCGGCATGGTCGTACGACAGGCCGTCACCACCGTTCGTCACCACCAAGTAGAGCTTCTCCGCTCCCTCTATGTCAGCCTCCATGTCACGGGTCTGCGCAGTGGTCCGGCTGATGAAACCGCTGCAAGCCGCCTGTTTGCCCGGGTCGATCTTTATCGTCACGTTGCCGCCGCTCCACTGGTCCGTGGTCTCCTCGCGCATGGTGGGGTCGCCGTCGAACACCATGAACTCTACCGAGGACTTGCTGCCTTGGTCGGTGCCGGAATTATCCAAGCCCACGAGAGCCGTGAAACGTACAGCGTTTTCGGGAATATCGAACAGCAGGATGGAATTGGCATGCACCGCATAACCGTTGTCATACTTTTGGCCGTTGATGGACAGGGAATTGCCTTCGAGGTTCCGGTTGACCCCGATGCTGCCCCAACCGCACGTACCGCGCAAGTACTTCCGGTCGGTCAGCTTAATGGTGGAACCGTCTGCCAACGTCACGACCGGGTCGATCCAGTCGGCATGGTCGCTGTCGTAGCCGTCCCCGTCATCGGACACCACCAAGGCCAACTGCCCCGTCTTCATGCCCGTCAGGTCCACATCCGCATCCTTGGCATACCCCGTGGTCAGGTAAGAAATCGTACCGCTGCGGTAAAGGGCATCCTTGGTATTGACAAACTCCGAACCGCCCGTATTGAACAGAGCCACGAACTTGTCGCCGTTGGCCGGGTCGTCCGCCGCCCAAACAATATGGTTATCCCGTTTGGACAACTGCCGGTTGTTGGCCGAATAATGGTGCATGTAAAGCACGTCGCGGTTGGTCAGCAACGAATCGGTAGCCTTGTCGTTCTGCGGCAGGTCGCCTCCGAACATCAGCGGCGACTTGAATATCGTCCAAAGGTTCATCATCGTGTACTGCTCGTCGCGTGTGAAGTTGGTCCACCGCTCCTCTCCGCGCTCGCCACGGATGCTGATCTTGCCCAACGGCAACATGTCCGCATCCGGCCACGTGCCCGGCGCGATGTAAGGCGCCCACTTGGCACAGACTTGGAACTGGTAGTTCAACTGACTCCAGTTGTCCCAGAAGTCGTCCACCGTACGCCACATGTTCGCGTGCGTCTTCACGTGCTCCACTTTCTCCAACGGCGTTTCGCCCGGCGAGATGCTCAACACGATGGGGCGGCCGCAATGGTCTATGGCTTTGCGTATCATCTCTATCTCCGCCGTATGGTACGGACGGGAGAGGTCGTCTATCTTCACAAAGTCCACACCCCATTCGGCATACAGTTCAAAGCACGAGTTGTAGTACTCCTGTGCGCCGGGCTTGCGGTAGTCCACCTTGTAATTGTCGCGCAACCACGTGCAGGCGGAATCGTTGCTGGCTATCATGTCGCAGGTGATGCCGTTGGTGCCTTTCACGGGCAATTTCTTCTCTGCCGCAATTTTGGGCAATCCCCTCATCAGATGGATGCCGAACTTCAATCCCTTGCCGTGCACATAGTCGGCCAAGGCGCGGAAACCCACCCCGTTGGCAGCCGACGGGAAACGGTTGAGCGCCGGGGTGTAACGCCCCCATTCGTCGTACACGTAGATGGGATTGGTTTGGTTGTACCCTCCCGCCTTGTCGTTCTCCACAAACCAACGGATATCCACCACCACGTATTCCCAACCGTAAACGGCCAACTTCTCTGCCATGTAATCGGCATTGGCCTTCACTTCGTCCTCCACTACGGTGGGGCCGTAACAATCCCACGAGTTCCAACCCATCGGCGGGGTCAACGCCCACTTCTGGAAAGGAAGTTCGCGACCGGTCTGGGCACCGGCTCCCACAGCCAACATGCCGGCCATGGTCCATACGAGCATTCTTTTCATGTCTGTTGATTTAAGTTAGTCTAATGAGTACGTTTTTCATTATCTCCATTAAGTAAATGCAAAAATACACAATATATGGGAATGGATGCCCATATATTGTGTTAAAACCAAGTCATTGCGCGTACAAAACGACTTCGCCTTCGCGTAAAGAGGCCTGCACGTCAATCAGACGTTGGTTGCGGCTACCGCGAAACAACGCGTCACGGTCGCGTAAGGATTCCACGTATGGCCCGTCCACCAACACGTCGATGTATTGCAGCAGTTCAGCCTGCCGCCTGTCATGCCGCAACCGTTCGAACTTATAACCGGTATAACACCAGATGTTTTTCCCGGTCTCCCGTTTCACGGCTTCCGCCAGTTCGGCAAACCCTTCAGGCTGGAACATCGGGTCGCCGCCGCTGAACGTCACGTCCGCAAACTCATCGGCCCGGATGACCTGCATGATTTCTTCCGTCGTCATCAGGGTTCCGGACTCGATGTCCCACGACTGCGGATTATGGCAGCCGGGACAGGCATTGGGACAACCGGCGGCATACACCGTCGTGCGAAACCCCGGTCCGTCCACCGTCGTGTCCTCAACAATCTTTATGACTGAAATCATCGTCGTTTATCGGTTTTCATGTACCACACGGTCGTTCAACTCGGCCAGCTTGGCCTTGTTCCAACGGTCGGTCGTCCCGACCAAGTAACCGGTAATGCGTTGCAGACGGTCGATATGCTCACTGCCGCATTTGGGACACACTTTCATCTCTGGTTCGGCATTTTCGTATCCGCAAGCCATGCAACGGTTACGGTTGTGGTTCACCGAGCCGTAACCGATATTATACTTGTCCATCATGTCTACCACGCGCATAATGACTTCCGGATTGTGAGTGGCATCCCCGTCGATTTCCACGTAGAAGATATGGCCGCCCCGCGTCAGGTCGTGATACGGCGCCTCAACTTCGGCCTTATGACGGGCACTGCACTTGTAATACACCGGTACATGGTTGGAATTGGTATAATACTCACGGTCGGTAATACCCGGCAAGACACCGAACTGTTTGCGGTCGCCTCGGGTAAACCTTCCGGCCAATCCTTCAGCCGGAGTGGCCAACACGCTGTAATTATGCTGGTAGAGTTCTGAGAACTCGTTGGCACGGTCACGCATGTAGGTCACTATCTTCAGGCCGAGCTGCTGTGCCTCTTCCGACTCTCCATGATGCTTGCCGGTCAAAGCGACCAAGCATTCGGCCAAACCGATGAAACCGATGCCCAACGTCCCTTGGTTAATCACCGGAGCTATCGTATCGTTGGGCTTCAACTTCTCGCATCCCAACCAAAGCGCGCTCATCACCAACGGGAATTGCTTGGCAAAGGCTGTCTTCTGGAACTCCATGCGCTCATGCAACTGACGGGCCGTGATCTCCAGCATGTGGTCGAGCTTGGCAAAGAAACAGGCGATACGTTCTTCTTCATCCGCAATCTCCATGCACTCGATAGCCAGACGCACGATATTGATGGTTGAAAAAGAAATATTTCCCCGTCCGATAGAGGTCTTCGGCCCGAAACGGTTTTCAAAGACGCGGGTGCGGCAACCCATTGTAGCCGTTTCATACAGGTAACGTTTCGGGTCGTCGGCACGCCACAGTTCATGCCGATTGAACGTGGCATCCAGATTAATGAAATTCGGGAAAAAACGACGGGCCGTCACCTTGCAGGCATATTGGTAAAGGTCGTAGTTGCGGTCGGTAGGCAAATAGCTCACCCCCCGCTTCTTTTTCCAGATTTGAATCGGGAAGATAGCCGTTTCGCCGTTGCCCACCCCTTCGTAAGTACTACGCAGGATTTCGCGGATGATGCAACGCCCCTCGGCCGAGGTATCCGTACCGTAGTTCACGGAACTGAACACCACTTGGTTCCCGCCACGGGAATGGATGGTATTCATATTGTGGATAAAGGCTTCCATGGCCTGATGCACCCGGGCCACAGTCTTGTTCATCGCATGTTGGAGGATACGTGCGTCGCCGGTCAGGCCGTCCAAAGGACGAGTGACAAAGTCGTCCACTTCCTTATGATATAAATGAGAGTAGTCTTCGGCATTCAACTCCTCCAAGACCTTCACTTCTTCGATGAAACTGGCACGCACGAAAGGAGCCAGATAAAAATCAAGCGCAGGAATAGCCTGGCCGCCGTGCATCTCATTCTGTGCCGTTTCCATAGAAATACAGGCCAAAATACTGGCCGTCTCGATACGTTTGGCAGGACGGGACTCCCCGTGTCCGGCAGAGAAGCCGTGCTTCAGGATGTGGTCGAGCGGATGTTGCACGCACGTCAAGCTTTTGGTGGGATAATAATCCTTGTCATGAATGTGCAGATAGTTGTGCTTGACCGCCTCTTTCACCTCTTCGCTCAACAGGTAGTCGTCTACGAAAGGTTTGGTGGTCTCGCTGGCAAACTTCATCATCATGCCGGCCGGCGTGTCGGCATTCATGTTGGCATTCTCGCGGGTCACGTCGTTGGACTTGATATTGATGATCTCCAAGAACATGTCACGCGTTTTAGCCTTACGGGCAATGCTGCGCTGGTTACGGTAAGCGATATATTTCTGCGCCACATCCTTACGGCGGCTCTTCATCAGCTCCACCTCCACGGCATCCTGAATCTCTTCCACCGTCATCTGTACCTTTCCACGGTTAGCCACGTGTTCGCATATCAAATGAATCAGCTCTTCATTCTCACCGGCCTCAGTATGTACCATGGCCTTACGTACGGCATCACCGATTTTCCGGGCATTGAACCCCACAATGCGCCCGTCCCTTTTCACAACTGTCTGTATCATATTGCATTTATTTTTCAGGCCGAAAAAATCCCTGCCTCCTTTTCCTAAAAGAAGCCCCGTATCTTCGACACTTAAAAGTTTGTATCTTTCTTATTACGTTCCCGCCGTCGTTCCCTTATCCCCGGAGTCCGTACGGCTATGTCACAGGCAGGTCTTCTGACTTACTCTCGTTTCATGTCCTTCCCGTTTCGCCCGACGAAACAGTGGATGCAGTATGTCATGAAACGCATAAAAGAGTTCACAGCAGCGGGTCTGTCGGGGACTCTCACCCCGTTCCCTTTTCACTCTGTCGGCCGACTGGCAAACAGGGCACCTGAACAATGACAAAGGTACACCTTTTCCTTTTTTCGTGCAAGAGTTTTTGCGGTTTTTATTCTAAAGTTTTCCAATTCAAGAATCCACAAAACAATCAATAATCTAATAAACAGAAGATTATGAACTAAACCCTCGCCCACAAGAAGGCCAAAAGTTTTCCAAAATAAAAACCGAACGTACAAGATTATCAGACCCAACCTCCGGAAAGGAGAAGCTTTATATCACAAACCGAGAGAAAACCTAAGTCCGAATTCCAAATTAAAATTCAATGGTTTCTCCTTATAAATATTAGAAACAGAACTTCCATTATCAAAATAGTAACTCACTCCCGGCTCCACATACAAACCTACCACCGACGACAAGTTAAACTGCATCCCGGCACTCGCATTTACAGAACATTGCCAAGGTTTTTCCCGTATAGCCTTGTGTGTAGACGACTTTATCCTTCCTCGCCACATATAATCCGTTTCCGAATCTCCATCCACGCACTTCTCAGCCATTCCTCCGGCCGACAGATACAAATCCATCCACCGTTTCTTCCACAAGCTGGCCTTAAAGTTCAAGGGAATCCCTACGTATTGTAAGGATTGCCGTACCTTATAACTATAATCTTCTCCCGAAGAAGAAAGACTTGACGAAAGATAAGTATAAGAAAGGCCGCTTTCTATACCGAATCTTTCATTCAAGGCATAACAAACGGACACACCGAACCTGACGGGTTGTTTATGTTTCATCGGGACAAAGTCATCCACATACGGGTGGGCGGACTTTATACCCGCCACCGGATATTTTCCATATCCCATGGTCTCGGGGTGTTCCCAAGAGGGAATAGCTCCCATCAGGGCAACCCCTCCGTTCCCGTGATTCATCACCGATTTTCCGGGTGTATTGGATGCAAAAAGACTTATGGCCAGTAAATGCGAGCTTTCATTCTTAACCTTCCCGACGTTTGCAACCCACTTAGTATGCCGGTCTATCCCGTCAGGATAAGCTTTCTCCATATACTCAAGAGTATCTTCAGAAACCGTTTTTTCCCTTTCGGCTACAAGTTCTTTCCTCTCCTCCGTTAAAATCTCCTGACCTTCCTCTGATACGATGGGACGGTCGCAGAAAGTCACCGTATCTTTCCCGAATGGTTTACCACGATATGATTCCTTTTTCACTCTCCGGACTTTTGCCCAAAAGACATCCGACGGCTCCGAAAAAATGTCTTCGGTTTGAATGCGCTTTTCTACAAGAGACGTAAAAACCGGCCGGCATACGTTTCTTCCCAAGGGCACAACGATCGCCAACGCCGCCGCTATCCCGGCCAGGCGAAGCCATACGGTACGCCTTCCACGAGAGGAGGCAACGGACAGGCGTCGCTCTTCCAAAGCCTTGTTTATCCCGTCCCACAGCCCGTCGGGAGGGGCGACCTCGTAACCGTCCAGTTTCTTTTGCCATTCATTCAACCATTTATCTTCCATTGACCTGAGCTTTATATCTTTGAACTTCCTTTGCCAACACCGCCTTTGCCCGATGCAGTTGCGAAGCCGATGTACTCTCTTTTATATTCAGCATCGCCGCAATCTCTTTATGGCTTTTCTTTTCGAATACATACAAATTGAAAACAGCCCTATACCCTGCCGGTAAACGGCAAATCATTTCCTGAAGAACTTCAGAAGGAATGTCCTCCGCATCCGGCTCATCCTCTACCGTATCCGGTACATCCCACCCATCGTCAAGAGATTCCAACTGCCGGTTGCGCTTCAAGAATTTCAATGACTCGTTCACCACAATACGTACCATCCATCCCCGGAGAGAGCCTTCACCCCTCCACTCGAAACCGTGAATGGAAGTGAATATCTTCACGAAACAATCCTGAAGGACGTCTCTCACATCGTCCATACAAGCCACATAACGGGAACATACGGCTGTGAGGCAACCCGCATAGCGACAATATAATAATTTCATCGCTACACGGTCGCCCCGCTGTATATCTCGAACCAAATCCTGTTCGCCTCCGTTTCCGATACGCGTCATTCTGAACGAACGGTTATCTGTCCTCCAACACTATCGTAACATACCTCCTCTTTGCATTTGCTCTATTTGTCTGGCTACGTTTCCTGTCTTTTTACGGGTACAATAATCGAATTCCGCTGTTCTCCTCCCCCGGAACGACTGCCAAACCAACGTCAGTTTGACCGTACGACCTCCGGTATCGGGAAGCTTCCCTAAATCAAAGGCCACAAGCGCATCGCTTCGCCAACTCCCCGCATCTCCGCAAGCATCGTGACGAAACTCCACCTCATAAGGATTCTCCGGATTACCTCCGGTCAATAAATTCACCTTATGGGCAATCCCCCTATTGCCCCACAAAGTAGAGAAACGCAGCGTCAGATAACCGTCTTCCGCCACAGTCACCCAATCGTCTACGATATCCACCGGGTCATTCCCATACAGCGAATCGTTCACTAAAGCAGAATCCGGAACCGTTTTTTTCGTCAGAATGCTGTCCATCCAGTTTACATAGACCGCACGCGTACAGAAATGCTTTTCCCCATCTACGTCCGTAAAATGAACCAAAGCCCTCACTTCCTTTTCTCCGAAAGGGGAAGAGGACAGATTTACCGGCCAAAGCGTAGTCTCATCGTCCAACTGCAAGAAACAGGAATCCGTTCCGCCCTTGACCGTCACCAAAGCATTCGGACTGAGATAAGGATACCATACATAAACCTCGTCATCATCGTCCGAACAAGACTGAAACAAAACCGGAGCCGCCAACAGGCAGGCCAACACCCATAAGACATGTACTTTCTTCATTTTTCATCCAATTTAAAAATCCGACATTCTGTTTATCAAACCGCGAACCGGCCAAATCCTTGCTCATTCCGATGAAAAATAACGTTAAAAACCAGCCATAAAAATAGGGATGTACCATTTGCATCTGATACATCCCCTGATATTCTCCATACAAGAACTACTTGTTCTTATAATTCTTTAAACCGGTCTGCAAGAAATCTATATACTTATTGACATCCTCGTCGTACGAATATGACTTGTTCAACGGCTTGCCTTCGTTGTCGAGCAACACATAGAACGGCTGGGCATTGGCTCCGAACTTACTGCGTTGCAAATAGCTCCATTTGTCACCTACCGTACGCAAAGTACGTTCCTGACCGTTCTCTGTCACCTTAATAGGTTCCGGCAGCTTGGTCTTCTCATCCACATACAACGTGATTAGCACGTAATCGTTCTGCATGATATCCGCAACCTTCTGGTCGGCCCACACAGCCAGCTCCATTTTGCGGCAGTTCACGCAACCGTATCCGGTAAAGTCTATCATCACGGGCTTACCTTGCCTGCGCGCATATTCCATCCCGGCATCATAATCCATGAACTGAGCCTTCACCTCGTTCTCATAAAGGTTGAAGTCTTGCGTGCTCATCGGAGGCGAAAAGGCACTGATAGCCTTCAGCGGCGCTCCCCACAAACCGGGAACCATGTAAATGGCAAAAGAGAAGGAAACCAAAGCCATGAAGAAACGGGTGACCGATGTACGATGATTGACCACGACATTACCGGACTCATCATATTCATCTTCATCGTGCGGGAAACGCAGCCAACCGATAAGATAAGCGCCCAACAAAGCAAAAATCACAATCCACAAACTCAGGAAAGCCTCGCGGTCGAGGATATGCCAACCGTAAGCCAAATCTGCCACCGACAAGAACTTCAAGGCAAAAGCCAATTCCAAGAAACCGAGCGTCACCTTCACACAATTCATCCAATTACCGGATTTCGGCATCGTCTTCAGCCAAGCCGGGAACATGGCAAAGAGGGTGAAAGGCAAGGCCAAGGCAATGGCAAAACCCAACATACCGATAGTCGGGGCAAGAATACTGCCCGACGTGGACACTTCTACCAACAGAAAACCGATAATCGGCCCCGTACAAGAAAAAGAAACCAAAGCAAGGGTAAAAGCCATCAGGAAGATGCTCAACAAACCTGTGGTAGATTCGGCCTTATTGTCTACCGCATTGCTCCACGAAGAAGGCAACGTAATTTCAAAAGCACCGAAGAAACTGGCGGCAAACACCAGCAACATCAGGCAGAAAAAGATGTTGAATACCGCATTCGTGGACAGGGCATTCAGGGCACTGGCCCCGAAAATACCGGTAATCACTAAGCCCAAAAGCACATAAATGACCACAATGCTCACACCATACGTCGCCGCATCGCGAATACCTTTGCGTTTGTCTCCCGAACGTTTCAGGAAAAAACTCACGGTCATCGGGATGATCGGCCAGACACAAGGAGTAAGCAAAGCAACCAAACCGCCGAGGAATCCCAACAGGAATATCTTCCACCACGTCTGGCTGGCCGCATTGGAGGCATCTTCACCGAAAGCTGCCAACTCATCAATAACGGGCATCCAATAGTCGCTTGCCGCCACAGCAGCATTACTACCGGCCACCGCAGAAGGTACGGAATCCGTCACGACCAAGCCCGTGGCAACCGTATCGACCCCTCCGATTACGGGCGCATCTGCTTTTTCCTCTTTCTCCGCTACCGGCGTATCCGCAGTTTTCTCTTTCTGCTTCTGAGGCTCTGCCACAGCATTACCGGCCGCGGGCTTTCCGCTTCCGGAGAAAGTAAACTCCACATTAGTGGGAGGCATGCAATTCTCATCGTTACAAGCCCCATAGTTCAGATACCCTTTCACGGAATAAGTAGCGTCCGTAATACGCATTTTCTGCGCGAAAACAGCCGTATTTTCCATATAGCTGACTTCCATCCCGAAAAGATTGTCGTACGCCTTATGCACCTTTCCACGTGCCGTCAGCTTGCCTACCGGCTCCACTCCTTTCTGTTCATCGAAATTAATGGTAGCCGGAGTAGGGCCGCCGTCCGGAATGTCCGTAGAATAGACATGCCAACCCGCTTCCGCCTTTCCGGTAAAAACAATCTCGAATTCAGAGTCAGACAGTTTCTTTTGGGAAACAGAAAAACTTACCGGGTCGTGAAACTGTGCCCAAAGCGGCAAGACCATGACCCATAATAACAGTAATGAGGTTATTTTCTTCATCATCAAGAATAAAGTTTTTAATTGCAAAGATAAAAAAAGTGGAAGGGGTTTAAAAACGAACCGGAAAGAATCTACCTATTTTTACAGTTTTTTAGTTTTATAACATTCATGCGCCGAAACAAAAAAAGTCTGCCTGAAGAATCCAGACAGACTTTCAATGTTATGCTTTACTGTAAAATTACAACTTCGGACCTGCTGCAACCAAAGCCTTACCGGCTTCGTTACCCGTGAACTTCGCAAAGTTCTTGATGAAACGGGCAGCCAAATCTTCAGCCTTCTTCGTCCACTCTGCAGCGTCAGCGTAAGTGTCGCGAGGATCGAGAATCTTCGGATCAACACCCGGCAACTCCGTAGGAACAACGAAATCGAAGTAAGGAATAGTCTTCGTAGGAGCCTTGTCGATAGAACCGTCCAAGATGGCATCGATGATACCACGAGTATCGCGGATGGAAATACGCTTGCCCGTACCGTTCCAACCCGTGTTCACCAAGTATGCCTTGGCACCTACCTTGTTCATCTTCTTCACGAGCTCTTCTGCATATTTCGTAGGATGCAAGCTCAAGAAAGCAGCACCGAAACAAGCCGAGAACGTCGGAGTCGGTTCTGTGATACCACGTTCCGTACCGGCCAACTTGGCAGTAAAACCAGACAAGAAGTAGTATTGAGCCTGCTGGTCGTTCAAGATAGAAACGGGAGGCAATACACCGAAGGCATCAGCAGACAGGAAGATTACCTGCTTTGCGTGAGGACCCTTGGAAATAGGCTTCACGATATTCTCGATGTGGTAAATAGGATAAGATACACGGGTATTTTCCGTTACGCTCTTATCTGCAAAATCAATCTTGCCGTTAGCATCTACCGTTACATTCTCCAACAAAGCGTCACGTTTGATAGCCTTGTAGATATCGGGTTCGGATTCTTTATCCAGATTGATAACTTTAGCATAGCAACCGCCTTCGTAGTTGAATACGCCTTCGTCGTCCCATCCGTGCTCGTCGTCACCGATCAACTTACGTTTCGGGTCGGTAGACAAAGTCGTCTTACCGGTACCGGACAAACCGAAGAAGATAGCAGAGCTGGTGCCGTCCATGCTGGTGTTGGCAGAGCAGTGCATAGAAGCGATACCGCGCAAAGGATTGAAATAGTTCATCATAGAGAACATACCCTTCTTCATTTCACCACCGTACCAAGTGTTGATGATAACTTGCTCTTTTGAAGTCAAGTTGAAGACTACGGCTGTTTCTGAGTTCAAGCCCAGCTCCTTGTAGTTTTCAACCTTAGTCTTAGAAGCGTTGTAAACCACGAAATCAGGTTCGAAATCCTTCAAATCTTCTTCCGTAGCACGGATAAACATGTTCGTTACGAAGTGAGCCTGCCATGCAACCTCCACGATGAAACGCACTTTCAGGCAAGTAGCCTTGTTAGCGCCGCAGAAACCGTCGACAACAAACAATTTCTTATTTGAAAGCTCCTTCACAGCCAAATCCTTCAATACCTTCCAAGCCTCAGGAGTTACAGGCTTGTTGTCATTCTTATATTCTTCAGAAGTCCACCATACGGTGTTCTCAGAAGTAGCGTCTTTTACGATAAACTTGTCCTTGGGAGAACGACCGGTATAAATACCTGTCATCACATTCACTGCACCCAATTCCGTTACCTGACCTTTTTCAAAACCTTCCAAACCAGCTTTGGTTTCTTCCTGGAACAATACGTCGTATGACGGATTGTGGAGAACCTCAACAGTACCGGTAATACCGTACTTACTCAAATCTAAATTTGCCATTTTCTAAAATAATATTTGGTTAGAAATCAATTCACTATAAAAAAACTTCCTTTTTGCGCTGACAAAATTACAAAGAAATGCGTGCATCTGAAACTTTCGGCATATTATTTTTCTTAATTCAAAAACATTCTTCCGTTAAATTTCCCAAAACCTAAGAACCAAAGCTATATTTGCTACACGGAGTTTACATTTTCAAGAAGTTTTTGTTACTTTTGTTCTCAAGTATATTTAAATCCATCCAAATATGAAAGTAATTAACTTTGCAGAGCAACAAACGGTTGTCAACAGATACATGTCGGAACTCCGGGACGTATGCATACAGAAAGACAGGGCGCGGTTCCGCCGCAATCTGGAAAGAATCGGGGAAGTAATGGCTTACGAAATCAGTAAAACGCTGGATTATTCCGTCAAAGACATACAAACCCCGTTGGGTACGGCGCCTACGCTGTTGTACAACGACCCTATCGTACTGGGAACCATCTTCCGGGCCGGCCTCCCTTTCCATCAAGGCTTCCTGAATGTGTTTGAGGAGGCCGACAACGCATTCGTGTCGGCCTACCGCTTCTACAAAGACAAAGAATGCCACGAAGTGGGCATACATATCGAATATCTGGCCACGCCGGACCTGAACGGCAAAACTCTCATCATTGCCGACCCCATGCTGGCCACGGGCGGAAGCATGGAATTGGGGCTAAAGGCATTCGAGACCAAAGGCATACCGGGAAAAGTGCATTTATGTAGTGCGATAGCCAGCCGGAAGGGCGTGGACTACCTGACGGAAACATTCAAAGACACGGACTATACCTTGTGGTGCGGAGCTATCGACCCGGAGCTGAACGACCACATGTACATCGTCCCGGGACTTGGCGATGCAGGCGATTTGGCCTACGGCGGGAAACTGTAAGAAGTAAAAAAGCATGACGGACGGGGCTTGGCAGAAAGCTGCGCACCGTTCTGCGCCAAACGGTAAATCAATCTCAGGCGAACGATTTTCCAATCTCCTGAGATTGATTTTTCATTTGACGGACAAAAATTCCCGCCTTATTGCAGATTGAAAACCAGCACCTTACATAAAAGCAAGCAAATATAACGGATTTTGACAACCGACAGCCCGCCGCCCGCCCATCGAAACAGAAAGACGGAACAAAAAAGGCGGCTGCCCCACGATAAGGAACAGCCGCCTTTTCTTTCCTTTCCCTTTCACGGGGAACTTACTCCTTCACCTCCCAAATATCGTTCGTATAGAGCAGTTCCGTGAAATTGTGATAGGCTTTCTTTTCTTTCACTTCTTCTATCTGCCGGTTGACCGCCTCGTCGTATGTCGGAGCTTCCACATCACGAATCACGCCCAATGCCACCGGAAAATCAGGCCCTTCCATCAGAGCCAACTTCAAGTGCAAGGTGTTGTCCTGGCAATGCGCATCATGCACGAGGATGTCTTTTTCCGTCACGCCGTTCTCTCCTATCTTCACGGCCTTCAACCCGAAACCTTCCTGCATCAAGCCGAATTCCTTATTTTCACCGAACAACATCGGCTGGCCGTGTTCCAGATAAATGGCATGCTTGGCACGTCCTTCTTTGGTGTAAACGGTATCGTGCGTCCCGTCGTTGAATATCACGCAGTTTTGCAATATCTCGCACACGGCGGCTCCCTTGTGGGCGTATGCCGCTTTCAGGATTTCCACCGTCCCGGCGGCATCCGTAGCCACGGCACGGGCAAAGAAATGACCACGCGCTCCGAAACATAACTCTGCCGGATTGAACGGGTCTTCCACCGTCCCGTAAGGAGAGGATTTACTGACGAATCCTCTCGGAGACGTCGGAGAATACTGCCCTTTCGTGAGACCATAAATCCGGTTGTTCAGCAGAATCATATTGATGTCCACGTTGCGGCGGACGGCATGGATGAAATGGTTACCGCCAATGGCCAGACCGTCGCCGTCACCGGAAATCTGCCACACGGTGATATCCGGATTGGCCACCTTGAAGCCGGTGGCAATGGCGGCGGCACGTCCGTGAATCGTCTGCATGGCATACGTATTCATATAATAAGGCAGACGGCTGGAGCAACCGATACCTGAAATCACGGCTGTCTCGTAGGGAGGCACTCCGATTTCGGCCATAGCCTTGTGCAAAGAAGCCAGAAAAAAATGGTCTCCACACCCGGGACACCAACGCGGCAATCCCTTTTTATAATCTTTTGCTGTATATTCGCTCATTTTCTTTTATTCTTCTAAGTTTGACTATTTGTTGTAAATCTCGGTAAAGGCTGCCACCAACTCGCTCACGACAAAAGGCTGGCCTTTCACCTGATTGAACTGATAAGGCACAAAACCGTCTACTTTCATACGCAGATATGCGGCAAATTGCCCTAAGTTCTGCTCGGCTACCACGACTTTCTTATACCGCTTCAGCACTTCCGCCGTATTGGCAGGCAAGGGGTTCAGGTAAGAGAAATGAGCCAAAGCCACTTTCTTGCCTGTAGCCACCATTTCATCCATGGCCGAATGCAAATGGCCGTAAGTACCGCCAAAGCCTACTATCAGCAGTTCGGCATCGTCCACGCATCCCTGCACCTCCACATCAGGCACCGGAATTCGGGCCACTTTCTCTGCACGCAAACGACACATCTTGTCGTGGTTCTCGGGATCGGTGCTGATGGCTCCTGTCCGGCCGTCCTTCTCCAACCCGCCGAGAATATGCATATACCCTTCTTGTCCGGGTATGGCCCAGTAACGCACTTGCGTGTCGGGATTACGCATGTACGGCGTGTAGCTCCCGGCCATTTCCGGAGTGACGTAAGGGGGACAAATATCGGGATAATCGTTCAAATCGGGCAGTTTGAAAGCACCGGAACCGTTAGCCACAAAGGCATCGGTGAGCAACACCACCGGCGTCATGTGCTCCAAAGCCATCTTCGAGGCATAATAGGCCGCATCGAAACAATTCGTAGGCGAAGTGGCTGCAATGACCGGCATCGGCGATTCGCCGTTGCGTCCGAAAAGGGCCTGCAACAAATCCGTCTGCTCGCTCTTCGTGGGCAGGCCCGTGGACGGGCCTCCGCGCTGCACGTTCAGTATCACCAACGGCAATTCCGTAATCACGGCCAGATTCATGGCTTCCGATTTCAAACATACACCGGGCCCCGAAGTAGAAGTCACAGCCAATGCACCGGCAAAGGAGGCGCCGATGGAAGAGGCACAGCCGGCAATCTCGTCCTCGCACTGTACTGTGGTCACGCCCAAACTTTTATGTTTGGACAATTCATGCAGCACGTCCGTAGCCGGCGTAATGGGATACGACCCCAAGAAAAGCCGCTTGCCGGCTTTCTCGGCCGCAGCGATAAATCCGTATGCAGTAGCCTTATTGCCCATGATGTCCATATACTTACCGGGCTTTTTCGTCTTGGATTCCACTTTATAAGTATGAGCCACAGAGGCATGCGTATTTGCCCCGTAATCATATCCGGCCTGGATAACCTTTATATTGGCTTCTGCCACGGCGGGCTTTTTGGCAAACTTCTCACGCAACATATTGAACGCTATCTCCAAGTCGCGGTTGAACAACCAGCACACCAGTCCGAGCGCAAACATGTTACGGCATTTCAAAATAGCTTTGTTGTCCATGCCCGAGTCAGCCAGACAGGCTTTGACCATCTGGGTGATAGGGGCAGCAATCACATCGTTTTTGATGCCCAACTCTTCTATCGGATTATCCGTCGTGAAAGCGGCCTTCTGCAAATCTTTGGCCAGGAAACAATCGGTGTCGATAATAATACATGCTGTAGATTTGGCATATCTGTACTGGGTCTTTAATGCTGCCGCATTCATCGCCACCAACACATCGCACTTATCGCCCGGTGTGTACACGCGCTGGGCACCAATGTGTACCTGAAAACCGGAAACTCCTGTCAACGACCCCTGCGGAGCCCGGATATCAGCCGGATAATCGGGAAACGTACAAATGTCATTTCCTACCGTCGCCGAGACCGTAGAGAAAATATTCCCGGCCAACTGCATACCGTCGCCGGAATCACCAGAGAAACGGACCACTACCTGGTCCAGCTCTTTTACTTCTAATCTATCAGCCATACTTTTTGTAGCATTTATATGATTACTGTATATTCTTTCTACCTTAGGAATGCAAATATCGCAAAGATATGTTTAAAAACAAAATATTTTGCTGTTAAAAGCATTCCGGAATACAGATTATACTATAAAATCGTAATCTAAAAGCTTATTTATATAGCATTTCATCGTACTTCTCTCACTTTTCAAAAGCATAAAGCTCGCAAAAGTACAGGAAAATGCATAAATATGCAAAGAGAGAAAGGCCGAGCCTTTCCCTCTACCTTATGAAAGTTTTGTCCCAAGTATTCGACTTTTTAAGCAGAAACTGTTAACTTTGCAAAACAGAAAGAGCCCCTGTAGTTCAATGGATAGAACTACGGTTTCCTAAACCGCCAATCCGGGTTCGATTCCCGGCGGGGGTACACGGTCTATTTCAAGGTAAAAGCTTGTGTTCCGGCTTTCACTTTGTATTTCTTCCCATTCACTTTCAATACATATTCCTTATCAGACACCACGCGTACGGTATCCCCGTCCGCCACGATGTCAGTATGCACATCGCCAAACCTCAAATTCCGGATACCTTGCTCGCCCCAACCTGTCTTACGCCATTCCACGAGCCGAGCTGTGGCATCTATATTATAAAACCCCAACACGTTCTCAATAAGTCCACCAAACCCGAATCGGGGGAATAAACCGGTTGGGGCAACAAAGACTTGTCCAACCCGCTTCCGGTTTCAGGCGTGGCTTGCACACCCACTGCCATAGCAGACAAAAGGACACCGGAAAACAAAACACTCTTTAATCCCATCATATCACATCTTTTATTTTGAAGGCAAAGAAACCGCTCTTCCGGAACATTACCAAAAAGCTTTGCACCAAAAACAGACGGATATACTCCAATATCATATACTGAAGACTGTCCGGGCACAAAACAATACAGGGCAAGCCTAAGCCTGCCCTGCATCCAAACAACTTATAAACGAATTCTTTATTTCATTTCCGAATCGTTCTCCTTGATGCGTTGCCCCATAGTCAGGAAAGCTACCGGAGCCGCCATGAAGATGGAAGAACAGGTTCCAATTACCACACCGAGAATCATGGCAAAAGCAAAACTGCGGATACTTTCTCCACCCAAGAAGAAGATACACAACAATACGACTAACGTGGTCAACGAAGTATTGATGGTACGCGTCAATGTCGTATTCAAAGAATCATTGAACAAACGCTGACGGTCGCGGTTCGGATACAGATGGAGGAACTCGCGGATACGGTCGAATACTACCACCTTATCATTAATAGAATAACCGATAGCCGTCAAAATCGCACCGATAAAGGTTTGGTCGATTTCCAAAGAGAATGGCACCCATCCCCAACAAATCGAATACGCTCCGATAATCAACAAGGTATCTACCGTCAAGGCCACAACAGCACCGACCGAGAAAGCCACATTACGAAAACGCAACAATATGTAAAGGAAGATAGCTATCAAGGCCAATACCACAGAAACAATAGCCCCATAGGTTATGTCTTCTGCTACGGAAGGACCTACCTTTTCCGAACTGATAATAGAACCTCCGGCACGCTCGTCGCGGTTGATGAAAGTTTGCAAATCCAAATCCGAAGCCAACAAACCGCCGCCTTTGAGCGTTTCGAACAGCGTTGCTTCTATTTCGGAATCCACCTCCGTACCTTCTTCGTCAATCCGATAGTTTGTAGATATACGTACCGTCTGATGGTCTGTACCCAAGGCTATAACCTGGATATTGGCATCCCCGAACTTGTTTTGCAACAAGGTGCGGACAGTTTCCGGCTCCACCTGCTTTTCGAACACAACTACGAAGTTACGTCCGCCGGTGAAATCAATACCTTTGCTCAAACCGCGTACAAACAAAGATGCGATACCTACCACCAACAAGACCCCGAATATCGTGAAGGATTTCTTATAAGAGCTCATGAACTTGTAATGTGTATCATGCAAGAACTTACGTGAAAGAGACGTTGTAAACGTCAAGTTCATCCATTTCTCCTTATTTAGGAAGTGCTCGTACACGATACGGGTCAAGAAAACAGCCGTAAAGAAAGACACCAGGATACCGATAATCAACGTCGTGGCAAATCCACGGATAGGACCTGTTCCGAAATTATACAGGATGATACCCGTAATGATAGAAGTCAGGTTGGAGTCGAAGATGGCCGAGAAGGCATTGGAATAACCGTCCGACAATGCTTGTTTCACAGCTTTCCCCGCACGCAACTCTTCTTTGGTACGTTCATATATCAACACGTTCGCATCTACCGCCATACCCAAAGAAAGCACCATACCGGCGATACCGGACATGGTCAATGCAGCCTGGAATGAAGTCAAAACCCCCAACGTAAAGAAGAAGTTCAATATCAACGCGCCGTTGGCTACCATACCGGGGATAAGACCATACATGCCACACATATAGATCATCAACAGGATGAAAGCTATCACAAATGAAGTAATACCTTGGTTGATGGACTCTTGTCCCAACGTAGGACCTACAAACTGTTCGGAAACGATATGTGCAGGAGCCGGCATCTTACCCGTGTTCAGCACGTTGGCAAGGTCACGCGTATCTTCGAGCGTGAAATGTCCCGTAATAGAGGAAACACCACCGGTAATCTCATTCTGCACCGTAGGAGCACTATATACATATCCGTCGAGCACAATGGCGATGGCGCGCTTCACATTTTTCTTGGTCAAAGCTGCCCAACGACGGGCACCATCGGAATTCATCGTCATGCTTACGCACGGACGGCCATTCTGTTCGTAATCATCCTTAGCTTCTGTCACGACATCACCTTCCAAAGGCGCACGACCATTGCGTTCCGTAATCTTAATCGCATATAACTCGAAAATGTCTCCCATATTACCACTGCCTACAGGCTTCACTCCCCAATAAAGTTTCAGGTCACTGGGCAAGACTTCTTTTGCCACGGCAGAAGTGATATAGCGATTGACGGTAGCCGTATCACGCCAACTGGCATAACCCACTACACATCCCATAGGGCCTTGAGCCAATTGCAGCACAGAAGCCAAAGGATGGTTCTTCATAGCCTGTTCGTCCACAGCAGCCCCAGCCTTCTCTGCCGGAGTTCCGCTATTTCCCTTCAGAGCCGCAGCCAAATCCTTCACAGGAGCTTTCTTCGTAGAATCCGTAGCGTCCACTTTTTCAGCCGGTGTCAATTCAGCCATTGCCGTAGTGTCTGCCTTAACCGTATCGTTTTCTGCAATCGCAGCATGCTCTGCCGCCAAACGTGTATCCAATGTAGCCAGGAATGGGATAATCTCTTCCGTATTATAGGTTTCCCAAAACTCCAGATTTGCACTACCTTGCAACAATTTACGCACACGTTCCGGTTCTTTCACACCCGGCATCTCCACCATAATACGCCCCATCTGTCCTTCCAATGTCTGGATATTGGGCTGTACCACACCGAAACGGTCGATACGTGTACGGAGCACATTATAAGAATTGTCGATGGCAGACTGCACTTCGGCACGCAACACTTTCTCTACTTCAGAGTCGGAACTCTTGGTCGTTACTTTACCTTTCAACTGCTGCGTAGCAAACAATTCCGCCAAATTTCCATCCGGCGCCAATGCTTTGTACTCTTTCACAAATAAGGTAATAAAATCACTCTGGCTATTCTTAGCCCCTTCCGCAGCCTTCGCTACCGCCTTGTTGAATGCCGGGTCTTCTTTATGGTCGGCCAAAGCCTTTACCACTTCAGGAACAGACACCTCCAGAATGACATTCATACCACCTTTCAGGTCCAAACCCAGACTAATCTCCATTTCGCGACAGTCCTTCAGCGAATAAGCGCCCAACCACACCGGATTGTTCATCACGGAATCCAGATAGTGTGCGCCAGCTTCCTCTCCTTGCGTTTTCGTAATCTCATCCACCTTATTCATTTGATAAGTAGTTACAAATGAAAAAGATAAATAGAACACGCACACAAGGGTCAACAGTAAAGCGAAAACTTTAACAAATCCTTTGTTTTGCATTTTAATTTATTATTATGATGTTATTATTTAATAGCTAATCAGACTACAAAGGCGCAAATATAACGTTTTTTTCACATTAACGCCGCAAGTTAACAGATTTATTTATGCCCTAATCCTCTTTTTTGTGTTTTTTCAAGTAAGTAATCATCGGATAATGGTCAGACCACGGAGCTGTCTTGTCCACATGTGTCTCGTATGTCTGCCAATAGTCGGAAACGAAGATATGATCGATGCGAAAATAGAATCCTTTCTGATTATAAGACAAGCCCAGTCCGTTACCCGATTGACGGAATGCACTTTTCAACCGGGAAGACAGGCGATGGCAAGAATAGGATATGGGAGAGTCATTCAAATCACCGCAGACAATCACAGCCCTTCTCCCTGATTTTTCGACATAGTTCAAAACCGAATCAACTTGCGGTCCGCGCAAACGACTCGCCCCGGCCATCTTCCGAACCAGTTCTTTGGAATTACTTTCCGCATGCCCATTCTCCGGATCTTTAATGATTTCCTTATATTTCATCTTATCCTCTGGTGTCAGCTTATAAGACTCCAAATGGTTGTTCACCAACAATACAGTATCCTGACCGTATAGTAATTCTACGGCAAGACTGCCATTGGTCGTACTTTCATAGGTTATCCGATGTACGGACAATATAGGCAAACGACTATAGACGAATTGAGGCTCAGCCTTTCCATCATGCAGACGACGAATATGATAACCTGCCTTTGCCATGATGCTATCCACATACTCAGATTTAAGATTCTTAGGTGCCACTCCTTCCTGAAGACAGATAATGTCGGCCTCAGAAGCCGCAAGATAATCCAAGATCGGGTACCGTCCTTCTGCATTCTTCTCTCCCCGGGCAAGGAACTCTGTATTATAAGTAAGCAATTTAAGCGCGTCTTCCGGGCGCTTCTCAGGCCAATTCACCGGACAATAGTCATATATATAGGAAACAGACAGCAACATTCCGACAAAAGGCAACCAAACGTAACGAATGGAAAAAACCAGCCAAAAAAAGATAAAAGCTATATTAAGCAACAATAGCAGCGGAAATCCCAACCCGAATAGAGCCGCATGAGAATGAACCGCCGGATTCAATCCGGAACTCAGTCCGCAGGCCCACAACATGAAAGCCGCCATTATGTTTGCACCGATTGACAACTGTATCAATATACGTTTCAATGTATTCATCTTCAACGCTGACTGGCATCAAACAACTTACGTTTTTCTTCCTCTGTCAAACTTGTGTATCCGGATTTACGTACCTTCTCTAAAATATGGTCTATCTCTTCTGCCTCTGCCTTTTTACGGGCGTTATACTCATAATCATCCTTTCGCTCCCCCATAGAGACATTCATTTTAGGCTTTCGATAAGAAGAAAACCGGTCTCGTCCTCCGGCAAACCATTTCTTCAACCGTTCCGCAGCGGATGTCCGATTGCCATAATATCCTCCACCGCTGTTTCTCCTCCAATACAAGATGAGCAACAAACCGAATATCATTCCTCCGAGATGGGCGAAATGAGCGACTCCATCACCGGAGTTCCCCAAAGCGGAAAGCAACTCTATAACGGCATAACCTATCACAAAAAACTTGGCTTTAATAGGTACGGGAAGCGGAAAAATAAACAGGCGTTCATTAGGAAACGACATGCCGAAAGCCAACAAAATTCCATAGACTGCACCAGAGGCTCCGATAGTGGTCCAACGATTCAAATAGTCGCCCATGGAAATCACGGTATAGCCGATATTAACCGTATCGTACGCTCCCAAGCCTTGCCACAGATACTGTACATATTGCACTCCTTCCTGAACCAAACCGGCACCCAAGCCGCACACGACATAATAAAGCAGGAAGCGACGACCGCCCCAATAAGACTCCATCACCCGACCGAACATCCACACGGCGAACATATTAAAAAGGATATGCGTGACGCCACCGTGCATGAACATATACGTAAAGAACTGGTAGAAGTTGAAATCGGGAGCTAAAAAGAAGTGTAGTCCCAGCAAATTATCCAAATCCACACCATAGCGCACTGCTACCAATTTAGCCAAGAAGAACAAAAGATTGATTATAATCAGATTCTTCGTTACGGGAGGCATATTCATCATATTCACACTCTATTTTCATTATTCATTGAGACCGCAAAAATACTAATTTTATTCCATTTCATTTTAAATAATCCCTTCAAGCTTGTGCTTTTTCATAAAAAGAAATATTTTTTCAATGAAAAAGTTTGTTTTAACGGCTAATTTACATACATTTGCATGATAGGATACAAAATAAGCGAATTATTATCTACTAAATTATTTCATCAAATGAACAAAACAGAACTTATCAACGCCATTGCAGAGAACGCAGGCTTGAACAAGGCAGATGCCAAGAAAGCTTTAGACGCAACGATCAGTGCTATCTCTGAAGCATTAAAGAAGGGTGACAAAATTGCACTTGTAGGTTTCGGAACATTCTCCGTGAATGAAAGACCGGCCCGCACGGGTATTAACCCCAGAACGAAAGAGCAAATCACCATTGCAGCCAAGAAAATAGCTAAATTCAAAGCTGGTGCGGAATTAGCTGACGCACTCCAGTAATCAGAATAAATCTATTATGCGGAAAAAAGGGAGAAGCAAACTTTTGCTTCTCCCTTTTATTATGTATCTTTGCAGCCTGAATGATAAGGTAAAAACAAGGTTATGGAGATAGAAAATAAAATCGTATCAGCCGTAGTTCTCGGCATCAAAACTTTATACGGACAGGACATAGCTCCCGAAACGGTGCAACTCCAAAAGACAAAAAAAGAATTTGCAGGGCATCTGACATTAGTCGTTTTCCCTTTTTTAAAAATATCTCGTAAGAAACCGGAAGACACAGCCCAGGAGCTTGGCCATTTCCTGAAAACGGAAATCCCTTCCGTCGTAGCCGATTTCAATGCCGTCAAAGGCTTTCTGAACCTTGTAATCGCTCCGGCCAGTTGGATCGGTCTGCTCACCGATATCCATCAAGATGCACAGTTCGGCCTGACCGAAGCGACCGACCATTCGCCGTTAGTCATGATAGAATACTCTTCCCCCAACACCAACAAGCCTTTGCATTTGGGACACGTCCGCAACAATCTGTTAGGATGCGCCTTGGCCAACATCATGGCAGCCAATGGCAATCGCGTGGTGAAGACCAATATCGTGAACGACCGCGGCATACATATCTGCAAAAGCATGTTGGCGTGGCTGAAATACGGGAACGGTGCCACTCCGGAAAGTACCGGCATCAAAGGCGACCACCTCATCGGAGACTACTATGTGGCTTTTGACAAACACTATAAAGAACAAATCAAAAAACTTATGGAAGAGGGTATGAGCGAGGAGGAAGCCAAAAATGAAGCCCCGCTCATCAAGGAAGCCCGCGAAATGTTGGTAAAATGGGAAAACAATGATCCGGAAGTCCGTGCCCTTTGGCGTAAAATGAATGAATGGGTCTATGCCGGTTTCGATGTCACCTATAAAGCCCTTGGCGTAAGTTTCGACAAGATATATTATGAATCGGAGACTTACCTCGAAGGTAAAGAGAAAGTTTTGGAAGGGCTTGACAAAGGACTGTTTTTCCGCAAAGAAGACGGTTCCGTATGGGCCGACCTGACTCCGGAAGGATTGGACGAGAAACTTCTGCTCCGTTCCGACGGGACTTCCGTCTACATGACACAAGATATCGGTACGGCCAAACTGCGGTTTCGCGACTATCCCATAGACAAAATGATTTACGTGGTAGGTAACGAACAAAACTACCACTTCCAAGTGCTTTCCATCCTGTTGGACAAACTCGGTTTCGAGTGGGGCAAAGACCTTGTACATTTCTCATACGGCATGGTGGAATTGCCTAACGGTAAGATGAAAAGCCGCGAAGGTACGGTCGTGGATGCCGACGACCTGGTGGCAGAGATGATAGGCAGCGCACGCAAGATGTCGGAAGACAAAATCAACAAGCTTACGGATTTGAGCGAGGACGAAGCCAATGAGATTGCACGGATTGTCGGTTTGGGAGCCTTGAAATACTTTATATTAAAGGTGGACGCACGAAAGAACATGTTGTTCAATCCGGCTGAAAGCATCGATTTCAACGGAAATACCGGACCGTTCATCCAATATACGTACGCACGTATCCGTTCCATCCTGCGCAAAGCCTCCGAAGCGGGCATCTCCATCCCCGAAACGCTGTCAGCCCAAACGGATTTGAGCGAGAAAGAAATCAGCTTGATTCAAATGCTGGCCGACTTCCCGAACATAGTAAAACAAGCAGGTTCCGACTATAATCCAAGCTGCATTGCCAACTATTGCTACGACTTGGTGAAAGAATACAACCAGTTCTATCACGATTTCAGCATCTTGCATGAAGAAGACGAAAACAAGAAAACGTTCCGTCTGGTACTGTCTGCCGAAATCAGCAAAATCATACGTACGGGCATGGGCTTGTTGGGCATAGAAGTGCCTGAACGCATGTAAAAAAACTCCTCTTGCGATGGGGAAAAAGAAATTCTATGTAGTTTGGCATGGAGTCAGTCCGGGCATTTACACGTCCTGGACTGACTGCAAACTGCAAATCAATGGCTTCGAAGGAGCCATTTATAAATCTTTCGATACCCAAGAGGAAGCCGAAAGGGCTTACAACACCTCTCCTTATCTTTATATCCAGAAAAAAAAGACTACCGCCCCGGCAGTTTCCGGAAACGCACCGACAGACGTGCCGTCTTATCGGCACGACACCGTGTTACCCCTTCCGCCCGAAGTCCCGGCTGAAGCCTTGGCTGTCGACGCGGCATGCAGTGGTAACCCGGGTCCGATGGAATACCGAGGCGTTTATCTCCGTACGGGCGAAACCGTTTTCCATTTCGGACCTGTGTATGGCACCAATAATATCGGTGAATTTCTGGCCATTGTACATGCCTTGGCTCTGATGGAACAGAAAAATATCCGGATGCCGGTTTTCTCAGACAGCCGGAACGCCATCGGTTGGGTCAAGCAAAAGCGTTGCAAGACCAAGTTGGAACGCAGCCCCCGTACAGAAGCTCTCTATCAAATGATAGAACGGGCTGAAACCTGGCTCAAGACCCACAAAACAGACATCCCCATCCTGAAATGGGAGACGGAACGATGGGGTGAAGTCCCGGCCGATTTCGGCAGAAAATAATCATCTCTACTTGTGTATCCTAAAAAAGAAAAACGATGAAACAACGTATATCTTACCTTATTAAATTGTTTTTAGCCTTCCTGCTGTTCTTTGTGTTGCAGAAAATCGTATTCGTCTATTTGAACGAGCCTTTGCCGGCAGGCGATCTGTTCCAGGTCATCGTCCACGGGTTGGGGCTGGATGCTTCTACAACGGGATACTTGCTCATCTTTCCATTCCTCGTCGTATGGCTCAGCATTTGGATGCGTCACATGAAGACCAAAGCCGTATTACGCCCTTATTTCATCCTTATTGCCATTCTGCTCTCGCTGATTTGTGTGGCAGACACATCACTCTACACATTCTGGAAATTCAAGCTCGACGCCACGATCTTCAATTACATGGACGCTCCCAAACAGGCTATGGCCAGTGTCTCCACCGGCTATGTCGTCATGCGCCTGCTTTGGATTACGGTATTCTCCGTTCTCTTGTCATGGACTTGCATCCGCCTTACGCCCAAATCATTCCCAGTTTTGCCTATTAACCAGAAAATGCTGCTTCACAATTTCACATACGTACTATTAGGCGGCCTTATCTTTTTGGCCATACGAGGAGGGATAGGACGTTCCACCATGAATATCGGCAACGCTTATTTCAGTGAAAACACCTACATGAACCATGCTGCCGTAAACCCGGCTTTCAGCCTGATGTATTCTTGGAACAAATCCGAAAACTTCGCCGAGAAATACAATTACTTAGACGAACATAAACGGGCCGCCTGCTATGCACCGCTTTATCCGGCCTCGACAGAAGACTGTACCCGGCAATTGCTACGCGCCACACGTCCCAATATACTCATCATCATCCTTGAAGGATTCGGAGGAGAATATATAGAAGAACTGGGCGGAGCTAAAAACGTGTCACCGAATATAAGCCGACTCATTCGCGAAGGCATCTTTTTCGACAACGTATATGCCAACAGTTTCCGCACCGACCGCGGACTGGTCAGCACGTTAAGCGGGCATATCAGTTACCCCACCACCTCCATTATGAAACTCCCGGCCAAGTCACGCCTTTTGCCCGGCATAGCCCGTACGTTGCAACAAGCAGGATACCAGACGGACTTCCTCTACGGCGGTGACATTAACTTTACCAACATGAGAAGTTATTTCACAACTACGGGCTACCAACACCTGACCAGTGACACGGACTTCAGCCTACAGGAACGCACTTCAAGCTCCTGGGGCGCGCACGACGAATACACATTCGACCGGCTGTATGAAATGCTCGAATCCCGACCGGCCGACCGACTGTGGCATACCGGATTCTTGACTCTCAGCAGCCACGAACCGTTCGAAGTCCCCTACAACCGGTTAAAAGACAAACGGCAAAACTCTTTTGCCTATACCGATCATTGCTTGGGTGAATTTATCGACCGTCTGAAACAACTTCCGGTGTGGAACAACCTGCTGGTCATCTGCCTACCCGACCACGGCAGCTCACCCACTTTCAATGTCACGTCGCCCACCTTCTACCACATCCCCATGCTATGGTTAGGTGGAGCCATAAAAGCACCGGCCGTCATCCATACCTTAATGAACCAAAGCGACATGCCCGCCACACTGCTCGGACAACTTGGTTTGCCACATCAAGACTTCAAATACAGCCGCAATATCTTTTCGACATCCTACACCTATCCCTTCGCTTACTCCACGTTCAGCGACGGATTCATGTTCAAGGACAGTACCGGTGTGACCATTTTCGACAATGCAGCCCGGAAACCGGTCTACAACGAACCTGCTCCCGATGGTGCACGTGAAGAAAAAGGTATGGCTATCCTGCAAACCTCATACGACCAATTGGGGGAAAACTGACACGTTTCCCCCAATTGGCAATCCCGCATTTACAACCATAAAGTCACGCTCCAATAGACAGCAGCAGCCAACAAAGCACTCACGGGAATCGTCAACACCCAAGCTGTCATCAAACTCCTTGTCACGCCCCATCGCACAGCAGAAAGCCTCTTAGTGGCTCCAACGCCGATGATGGCTCCCGTTATCGTATGAGTCGTACTTACCGGAATTTTCAGGTATTCCGTCAGATAAAGCGTAAAAGCACCGGCTGTTTCCGCAATAACCCCTTCAAAAGGTGTCACCTTGGTGATACGCGTTCCCATAGTCCGCACTATTTTCCATCCCCCGGACATAGTACCCAACGAGATGGCCGTGAAACAAGAAAAAGCTACCCAGTCGGGCAAATCTTCTATACTGCGTATTCCCATTCCCAACCCTTCGGAATGACCGGCAATCATGGCTGCCGCAATAATACCCATCACCTTTTGGGAATCGTTCAACCCATGTCCGATGCTGAACAAGGCCGAAGACACGAGTTGCAACTTCTTAAACCACACCTCGGCCGTATGCGGATGCGCTTTCCGACATGCGTGCAATACGAGAATCGTGAATCCCAATGCCACTATCATACCAATCAAAGGAGCCAGAAAAATAAAAGCCGCAATCTTCAATATGATATCCAACTGGATAGAGCCGAAACCGCTGGCCATGATAGCCGCACCGGCAAAACCACCAATCAACGTATGGGAAGAAGAAGAAGGAATACCTTTCCACCATGTAAACAAATTCCATATAATAGCGGCAATCACACCAGACAAGATAATCGGCAAAGTGATATATTCCTCCATGACCGTCTTCGATACGGTATTGGCTATCCCGAAACCACCGATAACATATTTGGCAATGAAGAAAGCCACAAAATTGAAAGCGGCAGCCCACAACACAGCTTGAAAAGGAGTCAACACCTTAGTAGACACAATGGTAGCAATCGAATTGGCTGCATCATGAAACCCATTGATATAGTCGAACAAGAGAGACAGTACAATGATAATCAATAATAACTCCATGGTTCTTGCCTTTCATTTATACATACTTCACGATCAGATTCTTCAGAATCTTTCCCACATGCTCGGCCGCATCGGTTGTCCGCTCCAGTTCCTGCATGATTTCTTTGATCTTTATCAACTCTATGCTGTCCTTCTCTTCTTCAAAAAGCCTTCGGATAAAAAACTCATAGACATCGTCTGCCTGATTCTCCAAATCATGAAGTTCGACACAAAGCCCCCGCAAACGAGCCGGATTCTTCCGGAACACATTCAATTCTTCCACCGCCTTGCAAATACAAGCTGCCTCTTGCTGTATGAAATGACATAATTCTCTTGCACTATCGCCCAAAACACGGGGATTATAAATATTGATACGCTTGGCACAACTGTTCACGCAGTCTATCACATCGTCTATGCCAGAGGCCAGGGCATTGATGTCCTCGCGGTCAAGAGGAGTAATGAACGTCGTTTCCAGTTCGTCAAGCACCTGATGGGTCACCATATCCCCCTTACGTTCGACTTCTTTCACCCGTCTGTAATAAGTCTCCCGTTCTTCCGGCTTGCCCTGTTCCACACTCTCCGTCAGCACATCGGCTGCCTCAGACAGAATATCCGCAAGCTGTTTCAGCAAACAGAAAAAATTAGGTTGCTTCGGTACGAAGCTGTTAAAAAAGGAATTTTTCATAAAATCAAGTGTTTAAATTCTATTTCGTCTTCTTCATTTTCTCTCGCAATACCTCCACTACGGCCGGCAAAATCGAAATTACAATAATAGCCACAATGAGAATTTTCAGATTGTCTTGTACGAAAGGCAAGTCTCCGAAAAAGTAACCCGCATAGCAAAACGATGCCACCCAAAGCCCTCCTCCGACGACATTATACATCATGAAATAGTAATAATGCATACGCCCCATTCCGGCTACAAAAGGAGCAAACGTACGGACAATAGGAACGAAACGGGCTATGATGATCGTTTTCCCTCCGTATTTTTTATAAAATTCATGAGTCTTGTCCAAATAACTTTGCTTGAATATTCTGGAATCCGGATTATGAAACAGTCGTTTTCCCAAAAAGCGCCCTATCATATAATTGCAGGAATCTCCTAAGACCGCAGCTACAAACAATATCAGGAACAATAAATTGACATCGAGCGGAACGGAGGGAACAGCGGCAATGGCGCCCCCCACAAAAAGCAAGGAATCGCCCGGCAAAAAGGGCGTGACCACCAGTCCCGTCTCACAAAAAATAACAGCAAACAATATGGCATAAGTCCACGTATGATACTGCTGCACCATCTCCACCATATAATGATCGATGTGCAGGATAAAATCTATTATAAAATCCATTACTTTATATCCTTATTACTAATAAAATGAAAACCAGCAGCCGAAAAGCTGCCATAAAAAAAGACTTTCTCTGCAATCTCTTACAGGAAAGTCTTAAATAAGGATACGCCTTAACGTATATACAAAATATAATTTGGCATTGCTGGAAAACGATGTATCCGGGAGTTTCTCTCCTCTCTCCGGCAGCCACAAGGCTGCAACCTGCCACACACCATTTTTCCATCCAGCACAAGCTGTATGCCCTTTGAAAGAACGCATAGCCTGAATCGAGTGCCCGATTGGACACGAAAGAAGTGCATAACCGATATCACCCCATCCAAATCCTGCACGTATCTCCTTATCCTGTCCGCAGTATTTCGTATCTGTCTCTCCACCGTCTCCCGCCTCCATTATGGTAGTAGAAGGCATGCAAGCCATATCTCCCTCCGCTGTGGAAAAAGAAAAGTCCCACAGAAAGAGACACAAAGCAAATACCAAATAGGATAAACATTTTGCCATAACCGCTGCAAAGATAGGGATTATTTTTTCATCCGGCAAACGATATGAAGAAAAGGCACACTCAAAATCCGCAGACTGAAAAATCATTTTTCTGCCCCCCCGACGATACTTCCTTTTCATGCCAAGAACTTTCGAATCAAACCTTCCGAAACCGATTCACCAAAGAACGGATTGCAAAATAAACATCCAGCAGACCAAACAAACGATAGGTAATCAATATGGCCTGAAACTTCTTACTGAATGAAGAGTACTTGACCCGAAGCAGTTCCCTTCCATACAAAGAAGACAAGGCTTTAGCCAACAATCGCCCCCTCACCCTATGCCTTCTGACGATATATTCTTTCTTAATACAAGAAATGAAACGCAAAATAGGACTCGCAATACGGTCGTTGTAAAAGACCGAACGGTCCACATTTCCTTTCACCTCTACATACAAATGGTACAGTTCATCGTCACTCCCTTGCCTTAAAATCCGTTCCAACGGATAATGCTCAATAAAATCAAAGATAAATGCAGGACGCCAACAATGGAATTTATGAGCCAACCGCTCCAACCTGTCATCGACAAGCGCATAAATCTTCCTAATTTCGTCCGGCAAAAGCGCATATTTCTCCTGAATCATCTTTCCGGGAGGATCCATATAAAGATACAAGCACGAAGGCACCAACTTGATGCTGTTGCACTGTAGAATATAATCCAAATTGAACAACAAGTCCTCATACACGACCAAATCGGTACGGAACATAATGCGGTGCTCCCTTAGAATCGAGGTTTTGTAGAATTTTCCCCAAACATACCCATTCCATAAATGCCGAGCGATGAAATCACCCATTGTATCGTCCTTAAAATCCCCCTCGAAATTATAATATATCTCCCCCTTCGGAAGAGTCTTGTATCCTCCTATCACCAAATCGTAACCGAGCCCCTCTTTCAAGACGTCGAAAAAGCCCTCGTCCACGGAGTCGTCCGCGTCGACAAAAGCAATCCACTCTCCGCACGCCACTTCAAGTCCCAAATTACGTGCCGTACTCACTCCACCATTTTCTTTATGCCACACCCGGACACGGGCATCCTTTGCGGCATAAGTGTCGCAAATTTCCCTGCAACGATCCGGGCTGCCGTCATCTATGAGCAACAACTCAAAATCACGGTTTGTCTGCTTCAAGATACTATCCACACAGTTTCTCAAAGTATCCTCGGCCTTATATACAGGAACAATTACAGATATTAATGGCGCCATTGATACTAATAGTTATTTTACACTGACAAAAGAATGAAATCTAAGTGCATAATCCAACACCACAGCCTTTTCTGTAACCCACCATAACTTTAAATACCATTTTTTAAATAATTTATGGCGTACACGATAGGTTTTTATATGTTTTATCAGCTTCTCGAATTCCGAGTAATCCGAGGACGAGATTCTCGACTGCATTTTCAGACTGAGGAGGCAGAAATTTACGGCTCCATCAACAAAATAAGCCTGATTCTTTCTCACATGCTTCCCCACGTTTTCCTCGTCCATCTTTTCAAACATAGCCTCTACCATGTGAACGATCTGCATCAGGTTCTTTTTCTGGCTCTCCGTATCTACCGACTGCCCCTCCCTTCCCATACGGTAATGGTAAAGATACAAGTCATACACAATAAAGTCTCTCACACGGGAATAGGGCAGAAAGCAATACAACGTATCCGTATAATTTATCCCTTCCAGCAAACGGAAATTCATTTCTTTAAGAAGAGATGTCTTATAAGCCATGCCATTCATGCCAAATTCAGCCTCATAGGCATGCGTACGGATATAAAATTCATCCGTCCGATAGACGTGATCCTTAAACACGGAGCAGAAAGAATGCTTGATCTCATCCACCTTCTTGTCTTTGTCAAAGATCTCATCCACCCTTAACGTTATCACCAAATCGGTATCACAAGTCTCCAACTTCTGCAAAAACTCCACTAACGCCGAAGTATCGAACCAATCGTCAGCATCCAATATTTTGAAATACTTTCCGGTTGCAATTCCTAATCCGGCATTCACACAAGAGCCATAATGTCCGTTGGCCTTGTCTATGACTTTAATCAAATCAGGCCGTTTCTGTTCATATCGACGAATAATGTCCAAAGACCCGTCCGTGCTGCCGTCATTCACCACTATGACTTCAAGCCTATCACTGACAAGCTCATCGGTCACAGAATCCAGACAGACAGGCAGATATTTTTCCATATTATAGGTTGGTATTACTATGGAAAGTATTTTCCCGCTCCCAGCCTCTTGAACCACCTTATCATTCACCATCTTTTTCACAATAAATTAAAATACAACCTCTTTTTATCCCGACAGCCGCCGCTCTCACGAGTTGAGCCGGATGTGTCAGAGACTTTGCATATCGTTTAGTTTCTTGTAATAGCCGTTCAAGGCTATGAGTTCTTCATGCGTCCCGCGCTCTACAATCTCTCCTTCGTAAAGCACACATATTTCATCCGCATTCTTAATCGTACTAAGCCGGTGCGCAATCGCAATGGTCGTACGCGATTTCATCAAGCGTTCCAACGCCTCTTGTACCAGTCGCTCCGACTCCGTATCCAATGCGGAAGTCGCCTCATCCAGTATCAATATCGGCGGATTCTTCAGGATGGCACGGGCTATGCTGACACGCTGCCGCTGCCCGCCCGACAAACGGCCTCCACGGTCGCCGATCATCGTATCATACCCTTTCTCGGATTCCATGATGAAATCGTGCGCGTTGGCTATTTTGGCAGCCTCGATAACCTGCTCCATCGTCGCATTCTCCACGCCGAACGTAATATTATTATAGAACGTATCGTTGAACAGAATGGCTTCTTGGTTCACATTACCGATCAGAGAACGCAAAGCCGGAATAGATACATCCTTCACGTTCTTCCCGTCTATAAGCAAGGCTCCTTCACCCACATCATGATAACGAGGCACTAAATCAACTAAAGTAGACTTTCCGGAACCGGACTGTCCCACCAAGGCCACCGTCTTCCCTTTCTGCACCTTCAGGTTTACATGCTTCAAGACCTGCCGGCCTTCAATATAGCTAAAGGAAACGTCACGGAACTCCAACTCGTGCTCAAAGGCTGTCAAAGGCAAGGGCTTTTCCGGCTCCTTGATATGGTTCTCCGCTTTCAAGATCATATCAATACGCTCCATGCTGGCCAAACCCAAAGGAATATTATAAAAAGCCTTGGAGAATTCTTTCAGAGGATTGATGATGCTGTAAAGAATCACCAGATAGAAAATAAACATCGCGGCATCTATCGGGGAATACTGATTCAAAATCAATGCGCCGCCAAACCATAATACGATCACAATCACGCAAGTACCCAAAAACTCGCTCATCGGATGAGCAGAACTCTGACGGATAACCATCGCATTCATGGCATCCCGGAATCCGTTGTTGATTTTAGCAAAACGTTCCGACATCTTACGCTCTGCAATGAAGGCCTTGATAATCCGAAGGCCCCCCAAGGTTTCATCCAACTGAGACATGATGTCTCCCCATTGCCCCTGAGCCACCACCGACTGACTTTTCAATTTACGGCTTACCGATCCCATAACCCAACCGGCCAAAGGAAGAATGACAAGCACGAACAACGTCAGTTGCCAACTTACGGTAAACAACGTAATAAAACAAACGACCAAAGCTATCGGGTTGCGAATCAACATATCAAGCGAACTCGTCAGCGAATTCTCCACCACAGACACATCCGCACTCATTCTGGCGATGATATCCCCCTTGCGTTCCTCCGAGAAAAAGCTCAACGGTAACCTCAACACCTTATTATACACTTCAATACGGATATCACGTACAATACCTGTACGAAGAGGCACCATCACAGCCGCCGAAGCAAAATACCCGGTAGTTTTCAGTAATGTCATCACAATCAGAATAAGCCCCATGAATATCAACGTAACGAAAGCCCCATTCTGTTCAATAATATAATTAATGAAATAATACCCGTTATTGATTAAGACATCCTTATTCAGATGATGGATATCCATCGGCATATATTCATACTTTGTCGTATCGATCTTAAACAAGATATTCAAAATCGGCACCAAGGCTGCAAACGAAAAAACGTTAAGCCATTGCGATAAAAAATTCAATATGACAGCCCAAGTCAGATATTTACGATAAGGTTTCATATACCGCTTGAGCAAGGAGAAAAATTCTTTAATCATATATATTTCAAATGAATGGATTGGTGCAAAGGTAGGCATTTCTCTCCAAGTGACCAACCACGACGTTGTTTTTTATCATATTTTACTCACATTCATCCGGTCTGCATGGCCTATGCGCCACCACCGCCCCACAGCCGGACAACCTAATCCGTGCATCGAGTTTGCAAAATGTCAAAATGACAATCTCACTATCATGAGAATCGCTCATTTCCGTCCGTCGGTCGCCCTGACGGCAAATAACGCAGTCTCACGCGTCCGGCTTTTGACTTTTTGATGCCTTTCGGAAGGAAAACACCGCTTTGCGACATTGCCTCCAACCATTTGCCCGCACGCCTCCCGACTACGTGTCAGAAAATATGCAGCATAAGGTTACATCGTGCTTCCCGTTTTTGGAGCACTACCGCCTGTCAACCAGCATAAAAATCAGCTCCAGACCGTACGTGAACTCCCGTTTTACGCCCGAACATTTCACCATCAACAGACGTCTTCGCCCCGATATGAGGAGAAAAAAAGTGTTTTCTGCGCCAAGTGATTTTTTTCTTTCATGAGATTAATCTTCTGTTATACCCTTTCTTGCATGAAAAAGTATAAAGAAAAATTAAAATATGTCATTACAAGGGACTCAAAAACATACAGATCACATCTTTTCATTCCGGCCTTGCTACTTTTCTTTGTCATTTTGCTACATTTCGGAATCTTATAAGTATTATCCGGAGCTTTAGAACTTACATTTCGCGCAATAAATACCATCACCTCATCGAGCAGAACCAATACACGACAAAAGCTATTGTTTCGATGACAAAAACAGCCAAAAGGCGGTTGAATCTCCGGATATATTTATGTGAGGTCTTGGAACTTCCTCCGTACAAAGGTGTACATTCTTCCCTCACTTTCTTATAACAGGCTACCGTCCATTTCGTCTTAGCCAAACACTCCAAATAATATGCCGTGAAAGGATGATTGCAATCCTTTTTCCACGGTTTGCCCCCACCTGCAAAATGCACCACAACCGGATGCTCTTTCCATCGCTCCACTTCCTTGAATTTAGAGGCGTGCAACCTGATCCATTGATAATCTCGCGTATACCACAAATCTTGAAAATTATATCCGTATGGGAGGTATTTCACCGTTCCGTGCAGCACCACGTTCAAAGCATCCTGATCCGGAAAAAGGCACTTCTCCGGATGTTGCCGGATGAACTCCACCAACCGACATGCCACATTATGCTTCCGCCAATAGTCCATATTGACCAACAGTACCCCCGAGTTAAAATAAGGCGTACCATACACTCCAATCCTGTTTTGCAAAGTAATGTCATCAGCCTCCTGATCCTCCACCACCGCGCACGCATAGCCTTCAATGTCCGTCCTCCAAAGTTCCTGCAACGAATCGTTTACCAGAATATCGCAATCCATATAAAGCATCTTCTCCTCGTCCGGAAACAAATCCGGCAAAAGGAAACGGTAGTATATGGACTCTCTGAACCTATCGCTCACTTTCAGGCCTTGCAGAATCTCCGGATGAATAGTCTTGACCGTCAGACGTCCGCCATACCTGGCGGCAATCTGTTCCAAGCCCTCTACATCTACTTGCGGCAACGATTTCGTTATCACGTAAATATGACAAGGCTGCTCACGGTGGTGCTCAAAAATCGAAACCACACAAGGACCACAGGCCATCATATAATAAGTATCCGTACACAAAGCTATCTTTATCATTCCACTATCTTTTTTGCTTTTATCTATTCCTTCATAATCCTTTCTGAAATACCTCCATCGTCTGCAATGAATACTTGTGGCACACTTTCTCCATCTTACGTTTCCGAAACGTAGCTACAAACTTTCGGTTCAATTCCAAATACCTCCACAAACGTTTATAAACACAACGCCTTGCAATCAAATCCTTACCCCCCAGCTCCATATCTGAGACATAGTCGAATTCATGCAAACACTCCAGCACTCCCCGACAAGCTTCCGAAACGTCGGCTGTTTGCCCCAACAGCCCAAACTCCCGCAAAAGCTTCAGCCCTTTCCGGATATAATAGAGGGCTATTCCGGTTTCCAATCTTTCCGTTCCCCTGATAGCCTTGTCTTTTAATATTTCCAGCTTATATCGGGCAAAAGCTTTATAAGGCGTATAATCGGTATGCATGAGCGACCCGTCGCGTTGGTAGTAATAATAAAGTGGGACACAACACAAAGCCACACTCTCCGCTTCCGGAATGTATTTGTATAACACGAAGGCGTCCTCGAACGGAAAAGTCTCCATCCTATGCCTTACGACGATTTCACGCCTACACAACTTGTTCCACAGTCCTTCATCCATTTGATCATAACTCTTCATCTTACGCATGGCCTCACAAGGCGATAGGCACACAATTTTATCGTCATAAGCCCATGGCGTAGTCAAACGCTGGTGCGCCTCATCATAAAAGTAATGCTGGCAACACGCTACATCCGCCCCCGTCTTTATTATGAGTCCATAAAGCAGTGCTACAAAATCCACATCTACATAATCGTCTGCATCTACGAAACCGACGAATTCACCGGAGGACTTTTCTATAGCCGCCTGCCGCGCATCGCCAGCTCCAGAGTTCCGGGGCATACTGAAAACCTTAAAACGCATGTCTGACGCAGCCATCTTACTGGCTATATCCAGACTCCCGTCTGTGGAACAGTCATCCATAATTATAACCTCTATGTTCCGATAAGTCTGCCTTTCCAATGAACGCAAACAACGCTCCAAATAGGGGGCTACGTTGTACATGGGTACAACCAATGTCACCAACGGCCCTTCCGTGACCGCAAACGAAGGTGTATTTTCCATCCTGATTCCAATAACAATAAATGATTATTTCTTTTTAAACTTCGCGAAAAATAAGGTGGCACCCTTATATAAATCAAAATGATGCAAGCAAAGGAAGCGGCGAAAAGCCAAATAAGGAGACTTCGTCAACAACGGAACGCCGTTTACATTCTTTCTCAAATACTCCATCAAAACCTTTCGCTTCTTGTCGCTCCCGTCTTCGCTTAAAGAACGATCCAGAATGCGTAAATACATGTTGGCCAGAAAGCGGTCGGAATCCTTCCAAAGCCCTAAAGCCTTGGCACGGCTGTGTTTGACATCCAACGCATATAAATAATCATCCCATTGGTTTTGTCGGAAAGCTTTGGTGACAATACTTTTGTGGCGCTCTACATAATGATAGGTTATATCTCCGGCCACATAAACCGTCTTCGCACGTCCGAACACCTCAGGCAACGTCAAAATATCCTCAAACGTCCTGCCCACAGGAAACGAAACTCCGTCGAAAAGCTTCCTCTTATAAAGTTTGTTCCATAAATAATTCTTGATGAGCCGGTCTTGGAATAAAAGTTCCAAAGCCTCCCGCGTACCCCAACATTCATTCTTTCCCACAGCACACTTCTGAATATTTCCACTCTGTAAATGCAAATAATAGCCGCACTGCACAATATCCGCCCCTGAAACAACATAAGCATCGTACAAAAGCGCATACATATCCTGCTCTATCCAATCGTCCGGATCCACAAAACCCAAGAGTTCTCCCGTTGCCACAGATAGACCCAGATTACGCGCCCCGGCAACTCCCTGATTGACAGGATGACGAATCAGCTTGAAACGCGAATCCCCTCCTATTGCAGCTTTACACATGTCATAAGAACCGTCCGTAGAAGCATCGTCCACGAGAATAACTTCTATGTGGCCGTATGTCTGTCCTTGCAAAGAACGGATACATTTCTCTACATATCGTTCCACATTGTAAACCGGTACGACAATACTGATTAACGGAGCGGACCGAGTCTCACTTGTTTTTTCGCCCGAACTACAGTAACGTATATCTATATATTTCTCGCTTTTTATCCCCAAGGTATAAGGCAGGAAGTGGACAAAACGATGCAAACGCACCGCCCACCCGTCATTTTTCTTCTCCACACCGGAAAGCAGGCTCTCGTATTCGAAATACAACTGTCGCAAAGGATGCATGCAGTGGTATTGCCAAGGCTTGCGCCCGGAATAATGCAAAATGGCCGGACGGGTAATCGTTTCGACATAGGGAGGAACCCAACCGGCCGGCTTACCCTTTGGCCTACGGTAGGCGCCCTCTTGGACATTCCATTTCATATCCAACAGCCTTTTACGTTCGTGAAGCAAACTGTTCAGCAAGTCTTGGTCATTATAGACAATCCTGTCCGAATACATGCGATAATGTTCCGCACACAGACGTTCCACCTCATGTACTCTCCAATACTCCAGATTCAGCAACAAGACCCCTCCGTTGAAATAGTTATAAGACGGTGCATAATGCAAACGACGACAATGCACCGGATTGACGGTAAAGCTATCCGGAACTCCGGCCAAAGCAACTCCCGTAAGGTCTGTCTCCCATAAACCATACAATGAAGATAAAACCAACACATCACAATCCAAATACAAGACCTTGGACACGGACATCGGCAATATGGAAGATAACAGACAACGGAAAAACACGACTTTCGACAAGCGCTGCTTCTCCCATGTCACTTCATAAGCCTTCATCTTTTCTTCCGCCACTTCATAAAAGAACACTTTCGCACCATAAGAGTCGCACAACGCAGAGAAAAAAGCCACATCCTCTTGATGTAGATTCAATCCTATGACATGAAATACTATTTCATACGGGACATTGTTCCGTAAAACCGATACCATCGTTACCGCACAAGGACGAACGAACCGGTTGTCTATGGTAAATGCTATATGCATCATATTAAAAATCAGTTTATCGAATTGAAAACATCACGAATCGTCTCGTCCGCATAAATATATCCACATTTGCACAATTCCTCAAAATGCGGCTTCCCTATCACCCGGTCGTACTCTTCTTCCAGCAAACCTTCTTTATAAAGTCGGTAAAAATACCTCCAATGACGACCGCCATGTCTGCCCTTATGTTCTTTCAATTGTACACCGCCATTCACCATTTTATCCATAAACTGACGACGGCCGCGCACATTATAATGATAAACACGAATCGCCGAGGACTTTGCATATTGAGGCAACATCCTCACCTTATGGTTTCCCATGGATATTTGCAGGTAACCGTCAGTCCGGTGAATTACCTTACGGTTCTGGCGTTCGAATAAGGAATACAACGACAAATCATACGCTTCCAGATCGGTTACAGGCCGCACGGCCTTAGACCATTGCCAAAAAGGTTTGTCTTCTTCGGGATACATGCTTCTCACCTCGCAAGTCAGCACATTGGCACGAGACTTGCTTAACTCTTTTTTCAACGACCCGGAGGGAGCATACCAGAATTCATCCGCGTCTGCATTAATCACCCAATCCGCCCCGAAAGACGTCTTGGCCCTCCATATCATCCGGTCTACCCACTCTTTTTGTTCATAGCCCGTAGCAGTTTCCCTTATCACGTCCACCACCCATCCTTTCCGACGATACTTTTCGATAATTCCGTAGGTTCCGTCTGCCGAATTGTTATCTGTTACAATAAAAGCATCCACTCCCATAGCCTTATGGAACAACAGATTCTTTTCCAATAACTCTTCTTCATTTTTCACCAAAAGCGTCATTATCAACCGGGGAGTGGGAAGTCTCCGGAATGTCCTCGGCAAATCCCGGACGGCACAGACTATTTTATGAAAAATATATCGGTTCACTTTACTCGTCATTTCATTCACTTAACCAATCGAGACCTTCAACCAGCTTTCCGGCACCACGTCCGCACTATCTGTCGTCTGCGTCCAGCGTTCCGGGGCAATCACTATTTTGTCCGGCAACGGATTCAACCACGCTCCCCACCAACTGAAAGTACTATTGCATATAATATGGTGGCGGCAATGGCTCATCAGCATCATGTCCTGCCAACTGTCCTCCCCTTTGTTCCAATCAATGAATTCGGCTTTTGTCAATGGCAAATTCTGACGTACCCAATTCAGATCTTCCGAAAAAACATAATAGTGAGGATGTTTCACTCTCTTCTCCAATTCTGCCAACGCATTGAGATAATAAGAACTTTGACAAATACACCCTAACGCCTTCCAGTGTTTTTCCAAAAGATAATCTCCTCTCCTGACATGTATGGACACGGCATGCGGGTCGGCTTTAATCTCCTGCATCGCTCGAAGGCTCCTTCTGCTTGCCCTGCGAATATCGAATACAAAGGCTTCGCGCACTTCCTTTTCTATACCGGCAAAATATTTCTCAGACTGATAAAAGCCTTTAAAATAAATCCATGGCCAATGATACTTACGGGTGTAAGGCACAAGCGAACCACCCTGTTTCCGTTCCAATATAGTCTTAAACAACAAAAACTCTATGATTTTCTTTAAACTCCGGTTGATACAAAATTCCGTTCGGGGAAGATGAAATACTTTATTCATTTCATAACCATAATGAACTTGATAATGAACCATATCCGAAAGGTCTATCCTAACATCCGGAAAAATTGTCTTCATCTTCAAGTACATGGCATAAATGAACATTTGGTTTCCCAAACCACCTGTCATTTTTATCAACCTCATAACCACCTTTATTAAAACTTCATATACTAATAATCGCTCTCTTTTGAAGAGATAAACTGAATATCGTTATCCATTGTTAATCAAAAGATTGGTGTCATTCCGTAACATGTTTATCCTCAACAAAAGGCAAAAAAAGCTACCCTCGTATACTTTTTATCCTTTTACTTCTTTGTAATTATCAATTAATTATGTAATTTTGCCGATATTCGGTTTATCTCTTCAAAAGAGATAAAACCGTAATTATACCATATTCAAGCAAATGCCTACTTAATGTATGGGAGACAGCATCATTTATAAACTAAAAAGCGGGAAGCCCAACAAATTCCTTAATTTCCTTTCCGGTTTTGCCGGATTAGCCATTCCGGACGCCTTTTTCCGGCAGCGGTTACAAGGACTTCTTGCCCAAGCGCCCAAACATCCCGATTACGACTATATTCGCAAACGCGTGGACTATTACATCAAAACGAACCAACCATTCCACGTCTCAGACACAAACAGGCTCACTCGTGAACGTAGTTGGATTTATTATACCGGACGAATTGGGGACTATACCCGTAAAATGTTCCATACAGCTTACTTTTTCGACCAACACGACGTAACCCGATGGTTTCCCAAATGTTTCCGTTGGAATTTCTGTCCGGGAGATGTATATTTCACTCCGGACACACCCACGGTTGTCAAAAGTCGGTTGTTGACCGGCGACAATAGTAACTCCGTGATACTAAAGTTGGATAAACTACGCCATTTCATGTTCGTGCATGACACCATACCCTTCCGGCAGAAGAAAGACATGGCAATCTTTCGGGGGAAAATCCGCCAAAGCCGGGTACGTACAAAATTCTTGGAGATGTTCTTCCACCATCCGATGTTCGACTGCGGCGTGGTAGGACGGAATGAAGGCTGTCCGGATGAATGGATGAGGGAAAAGAAAACCATCCGTGAACATTTGGATTATAAATTCATTATGGCCCTGGAAGGAAACGACGTGGCTTCAAACCTGAAATGGGTCATGTCGTCCAACTCACTGGCCGTCATGACACGTCCGACTTGCGAGACTTGGTTCATGGAAGGGACGCTCGTTGCCGGATACCATTATGTAGAAGTGAAGGAGGATTTCTCGGACTTACCGGAGAAACTGCAATATTATATCGAACATCCGGAACAAGCGGAAGACATTATCCGCCACGCCCATGAATACGTCAGGCAGTTCCAAGACAAAGAACGGGAAAACCTGATTTCGCTGATGGTACTGGACAAATACTTCCGGCTTTCGGGACAACAATAAAATATGAGGAGAGGATATGATGATTCACATAGCTTGCAATATAGACCACAATTATGTGCGACATTGTGCCGTTACTTTGGTCTCTTTATTTGAAAACAACCCGAAAGAGACTTTCACCGTACATATTATTGCACGGGAATTATCGGAAACAGACCGGAACATTTTAACAGCTTTGGCCGGAAAATATAATAATAAAGCCTGTTATTATACACCGGACGCACAAATGCTGGAGGGATTCACCATCCGGGCTACCCACAATCGTTTGTCGCTGGCTGCCTATTACAGATGTTTCCTGTCCGCCCTATTGCCTGAAGACATAGACCGCGTACTGTATTTGGACTGTGATATTGTAATATTAGGAGACATCACCCCACTATGGCGTACGCCTTTAGACGCTCATACGGGAGTAGCCGTAGTGGAAGACACTGGGTGCAAGGAACTGCAGCGTTATGAAATCCTGCAATATCCGGCCGAGGACTCGTATTTCAATTCCGGTGTTCTTCTTATCAACCTCGTATATTGGCGAGAACACCATATCGCCCAAGCTTGCGTCGATTATTACCGCACATATCCGGAACGTATCATATTCAACGACCAAGACCTGTTGAACTGTGTGTTGCATCGGCATAAAACATTAGTGGGCCTGCAATGGAACGTGCAAGACGGATTTTATCGCAACCACCCGGCCATAAGCCCGGAATGGCACAGAACTCATGCCGAAATATTAAGGCATCCGGTCATCCTGCATTACACCAACCGGAAGCCGTGGAACTACGACAGCCAACACCCTTTACGGAATGTTTATTTCCAATATCTGGATCTGACCCCGTGGAAAGGAGAACGCCCGTGGCATAGCGTGAAGAACAGATTCAAACGCTTTTTCCGTTTACTACCTTTTTATATTGGAATGAGAAAAGCCAAATATATCAGATTAGCATCCTTGTAAACCTGAAACCGTCATCCAAAAGACCACCATCATGGGGAAAATAAAAAAAATTTTCAAACATATCGAAAAATTCTTCGTCAGGCGTAAGCAACAACTCATCATGCACCATCTGCTCTACTACGCAGGGGGGAAGGAGTTGATTGCCCGATACACCCGGAATTACCAGCCCGTATACGAACCCATCACAGCAACTTCACCGATATGGACATGCTGGTGGCAGGGCGAAAACGCAATGCCGGATATCGTAAAAGCCTGCTACAACGCCATGCACCGGTTTTCCGACGGGCACCCGGTCATTCTCATTACGGAAAAGAATTATAAGGACTACGTGAACATGCCCGACTATATTATCCGAAAACAACAATCGGGCGAAATTGACCTTACCCACTTCTCGGATATCCTACGCATGATGCTGTTGGCTCAACACGGAGGAATCTGGATGGACAGTACGCTATTGATACCGTCCAAACACCTCGGCACATTTATCCGTCCAGAAGATAAATTCTGGAGCTGCCACCATCATACCCGTTACTACAATATCTCGCAAGGCGGATGGGTCAGCTTTTTCTTGGCTTGCGGAAAAGGTAATATTTTACCCTCATTTATTGCAGATATGCATCTCTGTTATTGGAAGAAACATAAAAAGTTGATTGATTATCTACTTTTAGATTATACATTCGCCATGGCTCGTAAATACATTCCGGCCGTACACGACATGATCGAAAAAGTGCCCATCACTGAAATGGGGCCGCTGGGCAAGTGCCTGAACGAAGAATTCTCGGAAGAAAAATGGAACGAATTCTGTACCCGATATGATTTCCATAAGGTAACTTATAAAATACCTCTTCGCAAAACCACAGCCGAAGGTAAGAAGACCTATTACGGACATATTCTCGAAACTTATCTCTCCCAACCTTAAAAACAATAAACATGAAAGTCAACTGCGTAATAGTCACATATAACCGCCTGGCCTTACTTAAAGAATGCCTGGCTGCCATAGAGAAGCAAACCTATCCGATACACAAGGTCATTGTGATAGACAATTGTTCTACAGACGGTACGAAAGAATACCTGAAAGCATACGCTGTACGCCCTCAATTCCAAGTCATCCGTACGGAACAGAATATCGGAGGAGCCGGTGGTTTCTCTTTAGGCGTAAAAACATCTGTTTTAGGTGGAGGAGATTACACATGGATGATGGATGATGACACTATCCCCTCTCCGAAGGCTTTGGAAGCTCTTATGCAAACAGCCACACAGTCCAATGACATCGGATTCGTTTGCAGCAAAGTACTTTGGACCGACAATACCCTTCATCCCCGCAATATACCCGGAGGACTAAAAAAGGACACCATCGAAAACAACGGTATCACGGCCTGCCGCTGCGAAGTCTGTACTTTCGTATCTGTTTTGGTCAGCAGTCGTGCGGTCTACAAGGTTGGCTTGCCCATCAAAGAGTTCTTTATCTGGTTCGATGATATCGAATACACCCTCAGAATCACAAGAGCCGGATTCAAAAATTACTATACAGAACAAAGCATTGTCGTACACAAGACTCCGGACGTGTACGACCCGAATATCGAACAGGCACCGGTCAATATGGCCAAACGTTTTTACTATCAAACACGCAACACCTGCTACTTTAAGCACCGAGAACAACCGAACAAACTCCTGTTCAGACTGTCGATATGGAATAAGCTCCGTATCCTGAAACGAAGAATCAACCGCCGTAAAGACGGACACAAACAAGAATTCTTAGATGCCGTAAAGAAAGGATGCCATGACGGACTGACTTTCTACCCCAAAATAGAATATTTACCTCTATAAGTATACAAAATACAACATAAATGTCACAAGAGTCATATAAACTCCTCACATTGGTGATTCCGACCTACAACATGGAAAAGTATCTCACCAAATGTTTAGAATCCGTAACCGCCCCTTGTATACCTCCGACATTGGAGGTCATTGTTGTAAATGACGGTAGCAAAGACCGTTCCCTGGACATTATGAAAGCCTTTCAGCAAAAAAGGCCGGATATAATCCGCATCATCGACAAAGAAAACGGTCACTACGGTTCGTGCATTAATGCAGGGTTACAAATGGCAAAAGGGAAATATTTCAGACCCTTGGACGCAGACGACTGGATGGATACGGAGGTTTTATCCAAACTTTTAAATGTATTAAAGAATTGCGATACGGACTTGTTTATTACACTCCGTACGGAATATAAGATCGATAAAAATAATCGTCATATCGTGACACATTTCCCCTTCCGCAATGTAGAATACAATAAGATTTATGATATTTCGTCTTTCAACATAAGCGAACATACCTATGGCGATGAATTCAACATGCATAGTATGACCTACAAAACAGAAATCCTAAGACAGGTAAATCTACGCCATATAGAAGGTATATGTTATACCGACTTCCAGTACTGTTTTCTGCCGATAGACCACATCAAGGACTTCATTATATTCGATTTATATCTCTATTATTATTTCATAGGAAGAGAAGAACAATCTACCAGTGTGCAGTCTATAAAGGGGAACTTATCGCACATTTGTAAAGTAATCAATTCCATGATTCATCACTTGGACAGTCAAATTCATCAAAACCCGACCATATTGGCCAACCAAATACATTTTATCGACAAGGCTCTGAATATCTATGTCATCAGTCTCAGATGGCAAAGAAAAATCACAGAACAGAATTATCCGGAAATTTTCAACGTTATCGATGCCGTAGACCGATACCATATCCAAAACCGAATCTTGAACAAACCGTATTTCCGCCCTTGGCGGAAGCTGAAAACCCGCAAGGTACTCAACCTAACCCTTACTTTGTACCGCTGGGCGCATATCAGGAAATTCAGAAAGATGGGAATGTAAAAACAAACATCCCTACAAACGTCCCAACCTTTCCCTTATGCCGTCAGTATATGCTTTCCAAAACATCGGAATATCAGTCCACCGATAAGCACCCGAGAAAGGTGCCGAGAAAAAAGCTATTAAAATATAACCGATGACTCCGTTAAAACCTCGAAGATATTTCACAGCCCAGTTCTTCCCATAATGATGATTCAAATAAGAAGAATTACGTATCTGATAAAACCGTTTCCATTTTTTCTTCTTATTACGTTCTCCCCACGAGTCGTCCGAGAAAAACTTTTCTTTATCCATCAGAGCCGTAGGAACATACAATATCTTATAACCGGCTGCCACCGTACGCAGACAATAATCCGTATCATCACAGAAAATAAACAAATCTTTGTTGGGAAGCCCTACCAGCCTCACAACCTCACCACGTACAAACAAACCTTCGAAAGCCGTACCACTGATTTCGACCGGACTATTCACTTCCATCTTGGACAATCGTCCTAAATACATGGATGAAAACGGACGAGTCAAGTTGAAAGATAGAAAATCATTCGTATAAATTCGACCCTCCAACAGGCGGCGAGGTGCCAAAATCCCTACACCTTCATATCCGGCGTACGCCAATAGCTGCTCCAGACAATCCGGCCGCGGAAAAACATCGTCATCCATGCACCAGATCCAATCGGCATCGGCAAGGCGAGCATACTCCATTCCGGTATAAAAACCTCCGGCTCCCCCGACATTGGTCTGATGAATCGTTTTCACATCCTCCTGCTCATCCAACCACGCTCCTGTCCCGTCCGTACTACCGTTGTCCACCACTACAAGGGTTGTAAGCGGTACGGTCTGCCGACGCAAACAAGAGAGATTCCGTTTGAGAAGCTCCAGACGATTATAAGTTACGACAACAGCAATTACATTCATGATACATACTAATATAAGTCGTTTATTTTTCCAGGCTGAGTACTCCGGAAAGCCTGCATCAACTTAAAGCATTCCTCCGCATCGAATCCGCGTACAGCAGCATATTCTTCAGCCAACAAACGATGCATGTGCGGCGTAGCGGGAAGACGCTCGAAATTCTTGCATCCTTTTCTCATATCAATCGGACCGATATACATCCGATTCAAGTCCACTATCTCAATCCGAACCCCTTTGTCTGTCTTTTGGAACAGAATGTTCCCACGTCCGTAATCCTTATGCGCATACCCATGTTCATGCAAAACGGCCGTCACTCTCCCTACCGTACGAACAACCTCGTCTGCATAATCAAAATGCTGATAGAATAAATCATTATAGACGTATGGACAAGTCGATGCCAACGTTACATAATAACTACGGTCGAAAAGCAGTCCTTTGCGTACATTAAGATAACCGACCGGAGCGGGGGTCCCAACCCCGATTTCTTGATACATTCTCGCATGATCGTAAGAACGTTTGGCTTTTGAGGGCCGGAAAACGCCATAAACGAAACGATTGACCAGATTGGGACGGTGAAAAGACTTCACCACCAAGTCAAGTCCTCCATATGTCATTTTCCTCAATTCATTGCGCCCCTTATAAACCACCGTACCTTCACCGGCTGCAAAACGTTCGGGAATGGAGTACATAAAATCCTCCATATTCTGATAATCCGGCCGGAGCTCCAATGTCCGATGAGCCAATAAATGACAAAGACCATGCTTAACCCATTTCATCCTATTCAAATTTTATCCAGCCCTTTAGTAAATTTCAACCAATAATATTTCAACGGATTCTTATACTTTAACTGTTTCCACGGACGACTGCCGTGAGGACGATGCCACACCGGAAGGGTCGTAAAAAGGTAATTGCGAAAACCAGCTTTTAATGCCTCATGTGAGATGGTCACGTCATACCAATTCTTTGTCGGGTCAAGCTGCTCAAAATCAAATTGTCCCAAAAACTTCGGTGTCAGCAAAGAACAACAAAAACTACAATGTTTCTTCTCCGGATAAACCTGATTCTCCCGTCCCCGTGCATGAAGATAGGGATAATTGATCAAACCGTCCTCATCCGTAGTCACTGCTGCGGCAATGGCACAATCCGGACGTTGCACAGCCCCGTCAAACAACCCCTGCAAAGTATTACTCTTCACAACGACATCCGACTCTACAATCAACAGACCTGCATCTGCAGCTAAAGCCTCGCGTCGGGCTGTCTGCAACACCAATAAATAATTAGGAGACGGATGATTTGTCAAATCAGACAAGTTAACCAAATTAAAGCCAAGTTCCTTGGACGACTGTTCCAAACGTAGCGTATTCTCAACTGTACTGAAATCATTATAGACGGTATATGTAAAAGGAACGCTGGTCTCCGAAGACAATACGGCCCTTATCGTTTCAAGCGTGAAATCAATGGAATCCTTTACCGGCGTAATAACTTGCAAACTTTTCATATCATTGTCTCCCGTAATTAACAAAACTGCTGCTTAGCTAATGCCAAAGCTGCAGCTACTGTATCATCCATATCCGCATAAGTGTACTGAGCCAAACGTCCGCCAAATAAAACATTCTCACGCGATACCGCCAGTTCACGATAGGATTTGAATATTTCAGAGTTACGGGCATCATTCACCGGATAATAAGGCTCTTTACCAGGCGCAAAAGTATCAGGATATTCGTATGTAATCACCGTAGTAGGCTGAGTTCCGTATTCAAAATGTTTATGCTCAATCACACGTGTATAAGGTACATTCCCGGCCGTATAGTTCACCACAGCATTACCTTGATAGTCCTCTATGTCCAAATGACGATGGTCAAAACGCAGGCTACGGTATTCCAAACGTCCGCATTGATAATTGAAAAATTCATCAATGCAACCGGTGAAAAGAATTTTATCGGCCATAGCGTCCCAAGTCTCACGGTTCTCAAAATAGTTCGTGTCCAACCTAACTTCTATACCTTCCAACAAGGCATCTATCAATATGTTATATCCACCTTTCGGTATCCCCTGATAAGCATCGTTAAAATAGTTATTATCGAAAATAAAACGAAAAGGTACGCGCTTGATGATAAAGGCCGGAAGTTCTGTAGCCGGACGTCCCCACTGCTTCTCGGTATACCCTTTGATTAGACGGGTATATATATCTTTTCCACACAATTTCAGAGCTTGTTCTTCCAGATTCGCCGGTTCAGAGATAAATTCATACGCTTTACGCTGTTCAGCTATCTTAGCCTTAGCTTCAGCCGGTGTTTTCACTCCCCACAACTGATAAAAGGTATTCATATTGAAAGGCAAGTTATACAATTTGCCTTCATAATATGCCAATGGAGAATTGGTATAACGATTAAATTCCACCAAACGGTTCACATAATCCCAAACATCTTTATTGTCCGTATGAAAGATATGAGCCCCATACTTATGTACACGAATACCTTCTACATCCTCGCAATATATATTCCCGCCACGATGGGCACGCTTGTCTATCACCAAACAACGTTTCCCTGCCAATTTGGCTTCATGGGCAAATACAGCACCGAATAATCCCGCGCCTACTATCAAATAATCATATCTTTCCATGTATGGTCATATTTAATCATTTTATTGTCGAATCTTGCTGGCGTCTCAGCCATTCTTCCTTGGTACGCTTCCATCTTTTATGCGTCCACAGCCAATATTGCGGAGCTCTCCTGATCATTTGCTCCAATTGTTCCATGAACATAGCTGTCATATCATATTCCGTACGATTTACCTCCGGTATCTCCATCCGTCTGAACGTACACTCATAATAACCTCTGCGGGGACGAATGATATCGGCAAAAAAATAGACCGCTTTTACCTGCCGCCCTATCTGCTCCGCTCCGGTAAAAACAGCGGTTTCACGGTGCAGGAACGGAACAAAGAAATGCATGCTATTCCACTTGGGAAGTTGATCGGATATAAAGCCGATCATGGTAGGACGCTTTTCCCGTTTCAGTTCAATCACACGCCTCAATGTATTTTTCATCGGAATACATTCCCCACCAAACTGGTTTCTCAACTTCAAAAAGAATCTATCCACGGCCTTATTATACAAAGGATGGTAAATCTGCGCACAATGAATAGAAGGAGATATGGTATAGGGTAACGATGCTATCCACTCCCAATTACAATAATGCCCAAGATAAAGGAATATGAAATTATGTCCCTCTTCGTGCACGGCCTGTTCCACCTGCTCCACTCCACGAAATACCATCCGCGTCCTCATTTCCTTTTTCGAGATGGAAGTCAGCTTCAAAGTTTCTACAAAATAATCGCAAAAAAAGTGATAAAATTTCTTTTCTATCCGGATGAGCTCATCCAATGACTTTTCCGGAAAAGATTTCAATAAGTTATCTCTTACTACATCACGCCGATATTTGATACAATAATACATTAACAAATACAGACCATCTGACAGAAAATATAAAATGCAAAAAGGAAGCAAGGATAGCAAATGGCTCAAGCCAAACACTACGTAATACATCAAGTTGGTCCATTTGTCTTGTTTCTCCATACAAATTCCGTATCGACTTTAATGACACAATAAAAAAGTGCCTCTATTTAAAGAATATTGCAAAGCTAAACAAACTTTTTTGAATCGGCAATAATTCTATAATAAAAACTCATTAACTTTGCATCATGAAAATAGTTGTTGACGACAAAATCCCATTTATCCGAGAGGCTATCTCCCAAATCTCCACCGATGTGATTTACAAACCCGGAATAGCCATCAGCCCCGACGACATACATGATGCCGATGCCCTGATTATCAGAACCCGCACTCGTTGCGACGAAGCCCTTCTGAAAGGGAGTAAAGTTTCTTTCATCGCTACCGCTACTATCGGATATGATCACCTTGACATTGAATACCTGAAACGCACTCATATCACATGGACCAACTGTCCCGGTTGCAATGCCAATTCCGTAGGGCAATATATCCATTCATGCCTTTTGCTCTTGGAAAAAGAAAAAGGATACGACCTATCGAAGACTACGGTCGGATTAGTAGGAGTAGGACATGTGGGCCATGCCGTTATCGAAGCTATACGCCCTTTGGGGGTACAAATCCTCCTCAATGACCCACCACAAAAAGAAGCCTTGCGTAAAGCAGGAAAGCCTCATGAGTTTTTTCTGAAAATGGAAGAGCTGCAGGAAAAGTGCGACATCATCTCGTTTCATACTCCATTAATCACAAAAGGTCCCTATCCGACTTTCCATTTAGCGAACAAAATATTCTTCAACGCATTGAAAAAGCAACCCATCATTATCAATACAAGCCGGGGGGCTGTCGTGGATAATACGGATGTACTTCAAGCCTTAAAAGATGGTATTATCCGAGATGCAATTATCGATACTTGGGAAAATGAACCGAATATCAATCAAGAACTTCTCAACCTTATATATATAGGAACCCCGCATATCGCAGGTTACTCCGCCGATGGAAAAGCCAATGCCACCCGTATGGCACTCACAGCATTGTGTAACCATTTCCACCTTCCGGTCACTTTCCAAATTCGTGTACCTCAACTTCCTGAGGAAGAGCTACCGGAGTCCAATCTCACGGAAACAGAACGGGCATTAGTTTTATATAATCCACACACGGATAGTTTGAAACTCAAGTCCCATCCCACCATGTTTGAAGAATTGAGAGGTAACTACCCATTAAGAAGAGAATTCATAGAATAGGTCTCGTAAAAGAGTATAAATACTGCACATTACATATACTTTTGTGCAAAAAAGAGCAATTTATTTACTTAATTGCTTGCATAAGTGGGAAAAAAAAAGTTCCTTTGCACTTGGATTTACAGAATTACATTAATAATAATCAAAAAATTACAATTATGTCTGAAATTGAATCAAAAGTAAAAGCTATCATCGTTGATAAGTTGGGTGTTGACGAAGCAGAAGTAGTAGCCACAGCAAGTTTCACAAACGATTTAGGTGCTGATTCATTGGATACAGTAGAATTGATCATGGAATTTGAAAAGGAATTCGGTATCAATATTCCCGATGATCAAGCTGAGAAGATCACGACTGTAGGTGACGCTATTAGCTATATCGAAGCTAACGCAAAATAATATTTTCTCTAAACGAAGATAATGGAATTAAAAAGAGTTGTGGTAACAGGTATGGGTGCCGTTACTCCATTGGGAAATACGACCGAGGAAACTTGGAAGAATTTGATTGAGGGAGTAAGTGGTACCGGACCTATTACACATTTCGATGCTTCCTTGTTCAAGACTCAATTTGCTTGCGAGGTGAAAGATTTCAATGTAGGCAACTACATTGACCGCAAAGAAGCACGCAGAATGGACTTGTACACCCAATATGCCTTGGCTGCAGCCAAAATGGCCGTAGACGATTCCGGCATGGATTTGGAAGCTGTGAACAAAGACCGTATAGGTGTAGTCTTTGGAGTGGGAATCGGTGGAATCCACACTTTTGAAGAAGAAGCCGGGGCGTATGCACTCACAGGAAAAGAATTGGGACCAAAATACAATCCTTTCTTCATCCCGAAAATGATTGCAGACATTGCAAGCGGTCATATTTCTATTATGTATGGTTTCCATGGGCCGAACTACACGACCACTTCGGCATGCGCATCTTCTACCAACGCTTTGGCTGACGCATTCAACCTTATCCGTTTGGGCAAGGCTGACATGATCCTCAGCGGTGGTGCGGAAGCGGCTATATGGCCGGCTGGTGTAGGTGGTTTTAACGCCATGAAAGCCCTTTCTACCCGGAATGACGACCCTGAACATGCTTCTCGCCCATTCAGCGCAAGTCGCGACGGTTTCGTTATGGGCGAGGGTGCCGGATGTCTGATTTTGGAAGAATTGGAACACGCCAAAGCACGTGGAGCTAAAATTTACGCTGAAATGGCCGGTGCAGGCATGTCTGCCGACGCCCACCACATTACGGCTTCCCACCCGGAAGGTTTAGGGGCTAAACTGGTTATGGAAAGAGCTCTCGAAGACGCAGAAATGAAACCGGAAGATATTGATTATATCAATGTACACGGTACTTCAACTCATGTCGGAGACATTTCGGAAGCCAAAGCCATCAAAGATGTTTTCGGCTCACACGCTTACGAATTGAATATCAGTTCCACTAAGTCTATGACGGGACATCTGCTCGGTGCTGCCGGTGCTGTAGAAGCAATGGCCAGTGTGATGGCAGTAAAAGAAGATATCATACCTCCCACTATCAACCATGAGGAAGATGACAAAGATGAAGAAATCGACTATAATCTGAACTTCACCTTTAACACTGCTCAGAAACGTACCGTACGTGCCGCTCTAAGCAACACCTTCGGTTTTGGTGGGCACAATGCATGTGTAATCTTTAAGAAATACGCTGAATAAGTTGTGTATCCCAAAGATATCATAGAAAGAATAAAGCTCCCTTTCAGAAAAGATAAGGAGCTTTATTCTTCTTTTTATAAGATATTAGGATTCTACCCGCACCATATCCAATATTACGAACAGGCTTTGCATCATAAGTCCTCATCCATAAAAAAGCAAGGAAGTTGGATTAATAACGAACGGCTGGAATTTTTGGGCGACGCCATTTTGGACGCCGTCGTGGGGGACATTGTCTTCCGCCACTTCAAAGGTAAACGTGAAGGTTTTCTCACTAACACCCGCAGTAAAATCGTACAACGTGAAACATTGAACAGATTGGCTGTGGAGATCGGTTTGGATAAACTTATCATTTCATCCACACATTCTTCCACTCACAACAGTTATATGTGCGGCAATGCTTTTGAGGCCATGGTCGGTGCGATTTACTTGGACCGGGGATATTCCTATTGCATGCGCTTTATTGGCAAACGCATCATGACCCAGTTAATCAATATCGACAAACTGGCCTATAAAGAAGTCAATTTCAAAAGCAAATTGATCGAATGGGGACAAAAGAGGCGAGTTGAAATCACCTTCGACCTGATAGACCAGGCACGGGAAGGAAGCAGTACGCCCGTCTTCACCACCCAAATCACAATCGAAGGAGTAACATGCTGCAAAGGAAGAGGCTATTCTAAAAAAGAGAGCCAGCAATTGGCTGCAAAAGACACGCTGGCACTATTGAGGAAATCCCCCAAACTGGTCGACAGAATCCTGTCCAACAAAAGACAAAAAGAGGCTTTATCCGAAATGAGCATACAAGATAACGAACAGCAGACCATAACGGTAGTTGCTTCCCCGAAGCTTCAGGTCTCTGTCACGGAATCCCCCGAGTTCAGTATGGTTGGCCGAAGATAATGCAGGCTGAACATAAGGACATAGATAGCGACACACAGTCCATTAAAATCTGTATAAAGTTCGTTATTCTGATAACTTTAAATTATTTTTGCAGAAGAATAAAATGATTCCTGCGGAAATACGACATGAATAAGACGAAGTTAGTCAACTGCTTTCTTTCAGGCAGACGAAAAAGCATATCCAAATATGAAAACCAAACGGAAGAACTGCAATCAAAAGTTCTTCAAAAACTTATCCGTCAAGCTATTCATACGGAATGGGGACAGACACATGGATTTGCACAAGTCAATGACTACAACTCATTTACGAAAACCTCTCCGATAAACACTTACGAAGAACTCAAAGGCTACATCGACCGTATGCGACGGGGAGAAAAAGATGTGTTATGGAGCGGAAAGATTCGGTGGTATGCCAAATCATCCGGAACGACCAATGACAAAAGTAAATTTATTCCGGTCAGTAAAGAATGCCTGCAAGATACACATTACCGTGGCGGAACGGATGCCGTAGCCTTATACCTGGGCCAGAATCCCCGGAGCAGGATGTTCGACGGCAAGGCATTAATACTTGGAGGCAGCCATTCGCCCAATTACAATCTCCCCCATAGCCTGGTGGGAGACCTAAGTGCCATATTAATCGAAAACGTCAGTCCGTTTGTCAACCATTTCCGTATTCCCTCCAAAGAAATCGCATTATTAGGAGACTTCGAAGAGAAACGTGAAAAGATAGCCCGGGCTGCCATCAGAGAAAACGTAACGAACCTGAGTGGTGTTCCGTCGTGGATGTTGTCCGTATTGACTCGCGTCATGGACATTTCCGGCAAAACCCATCTGGAGGACGTATGGCCGGGCATTGAAGTATTCTTTCATGGAGGTGTATCTTTCACGCCTTACCGTGAACAATACCGGCAACTCATCACGCAACCCGACATGCACTACATGGAAACCTACAATGCCAGCGAGGGATTCTTCGGACTGCAAACGGATTTACAGGACCGTGCCATGCTCTTGATGATTGATTACGGTATTTTCTATGAGTTCATCCCGATGGACGAAATCGACCGCGAAACTCCGAACGTTGTACCGTTATGGGGAGTTGAAACCGGCAAGAACTATGCCATGGTCATCAGCACTTCGGCTGGTCTATGGAGGTACATGATTGGCGATACCGTGAAATTCACGCAGAAGAACCCTTATAAGTTCATCATCACCGGACGTACAAAATTCTTTATCAACGCTTTCGGTGAAGAGCTGATCGTAGACAATGCCGAAAATGGATTGAAAGCTGCTTGCGAAGCCACCAGTGCGCAAATACGGGAATATACGGCAGCCCCCGTTTATATGGATGCCCACGGTAAATGCCGACACCAATGGCTGATAGAATTTGCGAAAGAACCGGAATCGCTCACTGACTTTGCACACATTCTGGATTTGAAATTACAAGAAATCAACTCCGACTATGAGGCCAAACGTTACAAGGACATCACGCTACAGCACCTGGAAATTATCCCGGCGCGTAAGCATCTCTTCGATGACTGGCTGAAATCCAAAGGCAAATTGGGAGGACAGCATAAGATTCCGCGCCTGAGCAATACACGCACATACATCGACGAAATGTTATCCATGAATGATTCCGTAAAACCGGAAGATTTTTAAAAACTCAAAAGATGCGTAATATGCAAAAAAGACTCACACCATACCCCCTCATCGCTCTCCTCTGCATCCTCATTCTGGCCGCTTGCGCCAGCATCGGAAGCCCGGACGGAGGCCCACGTGACTTCACCCCTCCCAAGGTTGTCAAGTGCCAACCGGCCAATATGTCGGTAAACAACCGGGATAAAAAGCTGACGCTCACATTCGACGAGTTTATCGTGCTTGAGAATGCTTCGGAGAAGGTTGTGGTCTCTCCTCCCCAAAAAGAAATGCCGGAAATCAGGACTTCGGGAAAGAGGATACACATAACCCTGAACGACAGCCTTAAAGAAAACACGACTTATACGGTAGACTTCTCCGATGCCATCGTAGACAATAATGAGGGAAATCCCATGGGTAACTTTACATACGCTTTCTCCACCGGTACGGAAATCGATACGATGGAAGTCTCCGGTACATTGTTGGAAGCCGAAAACCTTGAGCCTATCAAAGGCATGTTGGTGGGATTGTATGCCGATTTGTCCGACAGTGCTTTTACAACACAATCCTTCACTCGCGTGTCCCGCACCAACAGCCGCGGGCAATTCACCATCAAAGGCGTCGCACCGGGAAAATATCGTATCTACGGCCTGCAGGATATGGACGGAGATTTCCGTTTCAGCCAAAAGGCCGAAAAGATTGCTTTCGATTCCGTCATCATCGAACCGACATGTGCTCCCGATACGCGTCAGGACACGGTCTGGATAGATAGCACGCACATCGACACCATCAAGACCATACCTTACACCCACTTCTATCCGGACAATGTCATTCTCCGGGGATTCACGGAAGACTATCAGGATTTACATCTTTTAAAGACAGAACGTCCCATTCCGGATATGTTCACCATCTATTTTACCGGCCCTTCAGACACCCTGCCGACTTTGAAAGGATTGAATTTCGAAGGCACGGAAGATATGATACTGGAACGTTCCTCAAACAATGACACATTGACCTATTGGATTACGGATACTTTGGTTTCCAATAAAGATACACTCACTTTTAGCCTGACTTATCTGGATACCGATACTTTGGGACAATTAACTTACCGCACGGATACGCTTGATTTGATACCCAAGGTTACCCGTACGCAACAGGTCAAAGAACGACAAAAGAAAATCGAGGAGTGGGAAGACCAGCAAAAGAAGGCCAAACGTCGTCAAAAGGAAAAGTATGTTGCCAAACCCAATCCGTTCTTACGTGAAGACCTCACTTACAAAATGCAGCCGACGGGCGGTATTGCCCCTACACAAAACATCAAGTTCACATTTGCCGAGCCGATAGCCGGGATAGACACCACCGCACTGCATTTCTATAAACAAAAAGACAGTTTATGGCTTGAAGAGCCTTACCTCTTTCTTCCAGTGGAAGGAGACATGCGCAGCTATATGCTGTACGCAGAGTGGCACCCTGGAGACAAATACAAGTTCGAGGCGGACAGCAACGCAGTAACGAGTGTTTTGGGAAAAGTCAGCACAGCCATAAAAAAAGAAATCCCCGTTACTCCGGAAGAAGAATTCAGCTCGCTGTTCATCCGTCTTATCCTGCCAGACACTGCCGCCATCGTACAACTCATGGACAACAGCGACAAGGTAGTACGAAGCGCCAAAGCCGTAAACAACCGGGCAGACTTCTTCTATCTGAAACCGGGCGAATATTACCTGCGCCTTTTCATAGACCGAAACAACGACGGAAAATGGACCACCGGAAACTATACCGCAAACCGTCAGCCGGAAGAAGTTTTCTACTTCCCCAAGCCTTTGACGCTAAGAGCCCGTTGGGAAGTAGAACAAGACTGGGACGTGAGAGGCATTCCATTGAACAAACAGAAGCCGGAAGCCATCACCAAACAAAAACCGGATGCAGACAAAACGGCCAAACTACGTGAAGCTGAAAGAGAACGAAACAGATAAAAATAGGAAACAATGAAAAAAACAACCATACTATGGCTACTATTCTCTTTGATGGGAATCATAGCACTTCCAGCCAGCGCACAATGCACCGCAGAGAATAACGCATTCTCTGCGGGAGAGGACCTTTCATACAAATTATATTTCAACTGGAAATTCATTTGGGTGACTGTCGGAACAGCCAATATGAGCATTAAAAACACAAGCTACCAAGGCCAAGAAGCTTATCGCTGCCATCTCATCACAAAAGGTAATAAAATGGCAGACAAACTCTTTGTACTACGCGACACCTTGGTCAGTATTGTCAATGACGAGTTGGTTCCTTTTTACTACCGTAAAGGAGCATTGGAAGGCGACCGCTACACAGTAGACGAAGCATGGTACAGTTACCCCGACGGCAAGAATCACATCAAGCAACGCTTCAAAACCCACAAAGATGAAATCCGTTTGAACGACCAGAAAAGCAACGTATGCGTCTACGACATGCTCAGCATGATGCTCCGGGCTCGCTCATTCGATGCCTCCGACTACAAAGTAGGACAGAAAATCAAATTCCCTATGGCCGACGGTGGTAAGGTGGAAGAACAAACACTCATCTACCGTGGGAAAAAGAATTTCAAAATGGAAGAAAGTAAAACCAAATACCGCTGCCTCGTATTCTCATTTGTGGAGTACGAAGACGGCAAGGAAAAGGAAGTGGTCACGTTCTACATCACCGACGACAAAAACCACTTGCCCGTACGCCTGGACATGTACTTACGTTTCGGAAGCGCCAAAGCTTTCCTCACGGAAGCCAAAGGAGTACGTAATCCGCAAACGGCTATTATTAAATAAACCACTCAAAAACGTTTTGCCCCCTTAAAGAGAAATTAGAAAACCGATAAGATTCTGTAGAACCTTATCGGTTTTTAATTTATATTTCCTCAGCGGAAAACCTTCATGCGCTTGTCCACGTCTCCAAAATCCTTGTCTCCCGGTTCGCCGGTCGGGATCCCGAAAGGCATTTCCGCTATCAGCATCCAATCTTCAGGCAACTCCCATGTACGGCGGACTTCCTCGTCTATCAAAGGATTATAATGTTGAAGGGAAGCTCCCAATCCCCGTTCTTCCAACATCGCCCAAATGGCAAACTGGTGCATTGCAGAAGTATGTTGGGCCCACGTCGGAAAATTATCCTTGTAAGAAGGAAAAGCATCCTGCAACCCTCTTACCACAGACATGTCTTCAAAATATAACACCGTGCCGTGGCCACTCGCAAAACAACCGTCAATCTTAGCCTCCGTCTTGACAAAAGCCTCGGCCGGAATACGCGCTTTCAAGGTATCTTTCACGATATCCCAAAGTTTTTTGTGCTCGTCGCCCAACAACAACACGATTCTCGTCGATTGTGAGTTGAATGCCGACGGAACGTGTTTCACTGCCTGACGGACCACACGTATGAGCTCTTCGTCCGACACGGGCGAACTGCTTCCTATGGAGTAATAACTACGGCGATGCTCCAACGCCTCTTCAAATGTTCTTTTCATTCTTCTTCTATTTTTTGAATATAACCCGATTTTTTCCCTGCCACATTCGACACCGCCGAACGTACCCGGCTCAACGACTCGGGAGTCATCAGCAGGTAAGACGCCATGTCGTTGACCGAGGCCCTGCCTGCCACCGTAGGGAATTCTCTCAAAAAGCGTTCGTAGCGTTCGCGGGCCGATTCGAAACGCCATGAATCGGCTTTCACCTGATGCAGAATCAGATTGTTTTCCAGAAAATGACGCAACCATTCGGCTATACCTTTATATAATAAGGAAAGCTCCACCAGACCGGCGTACGGTATAAGGCACAACTCGCTGTTTTCCAATGCTTCCATCATCAAGTGCGACGGTTTGTTCTTGAAAATGCTTTCTATACAATAGGCGATGTTGCCCTCGCAAGTGAAATGCTCCGTGATTTCACGCCCGTTTTTGAAATAGAACTGGCGCAACAATCCTTTGCACACATAAAACATGTAATGACATACCTGCCCGTCTTTCACTACCATCTGTTTCTTCCGGACTTTCTGCACGACCAGAATATCCGACAACGCCCGGCGTTCCTCGTCGGACAATGTGGCAAAAGACGGTATCTTGTCTGCGGTCAAACCCTTTTCCATATCCAGCTCTGCATCTTTACAATCCGTATGACGAAGATACGGTTTTTTCATTCAAGTACAAAATGCCCGAAGCCTATAAATCTGATATAAATCAGAAAAACCGCTTTTCCCGTCCCGACACAAGATTTTTTTAACCTCCGGACGAACCGCCGACGGGAAAACTCACTTATATTTGCACCTATCAACAATACCGTTAAACAAAAACACATCTGTTGTTATGTATTTGATAGGATATGACATAGGCAGCTCTTCGGTCAAGGCTTGTGTGGTGGACGCGCAAACCGGAAAGACGTTGAGCACAGCCTTTTACCCCAAGCAGGAAGCTCCCATCCTGAGCCTGAAGGCCGGGTGGGCGGAACAAGAACCCGAATCGTGGTGGAACTACCTGAAAAGTGCCACGGCCGAAGCCATGGCCGCTGCCGCCGAAAAGGCCGGCCGGCCGGTATCTGCCCTGAAAGAAGGGTTGGCCGCCATCGGTATCAGTTACCAGATGCACGGCTTGGTATGCGTAGACCACACACAAAAAGCCCTACGCCCGGCCATCATTTGGTGCGACTCCCGGGCTGTTCCCTACGGGCAAAAAGCCATGGAAACGTTGGGCGCAGACTTTTGCCTGAGCCACCTGCTGAACTCACCGGGCAACTTCACCGCCAGCAAACTGGCATGGGTGAAGGAACACGAACCGGAGGTATATGAGAAAATAGACAAGGTCATGCTGCCCGGCGACTACATTGCCATGAGGCTGACGGGTACGGCGTGCACCACCGTCTCCGGGCTCTCGGAAGGCATGTTCTGGGACTTCAAGCACAACTGCGTCTGCAAGGAGCTGATGGAATACTACGGCTTCAGCATGGACCTGATTCCCGAAATACGCCCCACCTTCAGCGAACAGGGACGGGTGACGGAGACCGTAGCCGAAGAGTTAGGCATCAAGGCCGGCATACCCGTGACTTACCGTGCGGGCGACCAACCAAACAATGCCCTTTCGCTCAACGTGTTCAATCCCGGTGAAATCGCTTCTACGGCCGGCACTTCGGGCGTAGTGTATGGCGTGAACGGAACGGTGAATTACGACCCGCTCTCGCGTGTCAACACTTTCGCCCACGTCAACCACGCCGCAGGGACTTACAACCGCGCGGCATTCCCCGCCACGGAACAGACGCGCCTCGGCGTATTGCTTTGCATCAACGGCACCGGTATCCTGAATTCATGGGTGCGCCGTAATGTCGTACCCGAAGGATGCAGCTACGAAGAGATGAACCGCATGGCCGAGAACGTGCCCGTGGGCAGCGAAGGCCTCAGCATCATTCCTTTCGGCAACGGAGCCGAACGTGTCATGCAAAACAAGGAAACGGGCTGCGCCGTGCATGGCATCAATTTCAATATCCATGGCCGCAACCACATCGTGCGCGCCGCCCAGGAAGGCATTGTCTTCTCTTTCCGCTACGGCATCGACGTGATGAAAGGCATGGGCATGGATGTGAACAAAATCCACGCCGGACAAGCCAATATGTTCCTCAGCCCCCTCTTCCGCAACACATTGGCAGGAGTGACGGGTGCCATCATCGAGCTGTATGAGACAGACGGCTCCGTAGGCGCGGCCAAAGGAGCGGGCATAGGCGCAGGTATCTATAAAGACAACCGCGAAGCGTTCTCCTCGCTCGAACGGCTGAAAGTCATCGAGCCGGACACCGCCCTCGGGCCGGTCTACGAAGAGGCTTACCAACGTTGGTTAAACGTACTCCAAAGCATCGAACAAATCCATTAAATTCAAAATTATTTTCATAAACCTTATTTTAAACGAAGAAAATTATGGCACAGAAAGAGTATTTTCCGGGTATCGGAAAGATTAAATTCGAAGGAAAAGAGAGCAAAAACCCATTGGCATACCGCTATTATGATGCCGAAAAGGTCATCATGGGTAAGAAGATGAAAGACTGGTTGAAGTTTGCCATGGCTTGGTGGCACACCCTTTGTGCAGAAGGCGGCGACCAATTCGGTGGCGGCACGAAGACGTTCCCCTGGAACCAGGGCGCCGATGCCCTGACCGTTGCCAAACAGAAGGCTGACGCCGGTTTTGAAATCATGGAGAAACTGGGTATCGAATATTTCTGCTTCCACGACGTGGACCTCATCTCCGAAGGCAATTCCATCGAGGAATATGAAGCCAACATGAAGGCCATCGTGGCTTATATCAAGGAAAAGATGCAGGCTACGGGCATCAAGAACCTTTGGGGTACGGCCAACGTATTCGGACACGAACGCTATATGAACGGTGCAGCCACCAACCCGGATTTCAACGTGGTGGCACGCGCAGCCGTACAAATCAAGAATGCCATCGACGCCACCATCGAACTGGGCGGAAGCAACTACGTGTTCTGGGGCGGACGCGAAGGCTACATGAGCTTGCTGAACACCGACATGAAGCGTGAAAAGGAACATCTGGCACAGATGCTGAAGGCCGCCCGCGACTACGCCCGCGCCAAAGGCTTCAAAGGCACGTTCCTCATCGAGCCGAAACCGATGGAACCGACCAAGCACCAGTACGATGTGGACACGGAAACGGTTATCGGTTTCTTGCGTGCACACGGCTTGGAGAAGGACTTCAAGGTGAACATCGAGGTGAACCATGCCACATTGGCCGGGCACACGTTCGAACACGAACTGGCTTGCGCCGTAGACGCAGGCATGTTGGGTTCCATTGACGCCAACCGTGGTGACTACCAGAACGGATGGGATACCGACCAGTTCCCCATCGACAACTACGAACTCATCCAAGCCATGATGCAAATCATCCGCAACGGCGGCTTTGGTAACGGCGGTACGAACTTCGACGCCAAGACTCGTCGCAACTCTACCGACTTGGAAGACATCTTCATCGCCCATATCGCCGGAATGGATGCCATGGCACGTGCCTTGGAGAACGCCGCCGAACTGTTGGAGAAATCACCCATCAAACAAATGGTAGCCGACCGTTATGCCAGCTTCGATGCCGGCAAGGGCAAGGAGTTCGAAGAAGGCAAGCTTTCGCTCGAAGACGTAGTGACATACGCCAAGACCCAAGGCGAACCGGCCCAGACCAGCGGCAAGCAGGAACTCTACGAGGCCATCGTGAATATGTATTGCTAACCCCCGTCCGGGATTTTCCCACAAACGGACGTTCCACGCGGATGGTTGCCCTGCACCATAGGGCAGTCATCCGCACCTTTTTGCCATTCCACCTCATTATTATCTTTCGTTATTTTTTCCAACCTAATCACGTAGAAAACACAAAAAACACCTATCTTTGTCACGATACTAACCATATTCAAACAAGAAAGCTATGGAGATGAAACCACGCACTCCGGAATTCGACAAGCTGGCTTTCACGGTACTGGCCATCGAAGTCTCCGCAGAAAAATTAGGTGTCACCGCTACGGAAATGCGACGGAGACTGGAGCGTACCGGATTGATGAAAGACCTCATCTGGGATTGCTACGACACTTTGCATACCGAAAGCCGGAAAGCCGTGGCCGAAGATGTCGTAGAGGCATTGTTAAACCGTGAAAAGGACCGGAGGGAATAATGATGGATAGGACACTTTATCACGGTTCTTCCGTTATCGTAGAACAACCTTTGGCAAGCATAGGCCGTCGGGATTTGGATTTTGGTCCGGGATTTTACCTGACCCCTTTACGTGAACAGGCCGAACGATGGGCATTGCGCATCCGAACCATCAAAAACACGTCCCATGCGTATCTCAATACTTATCTCTTCCACGAACCAGACAAATGTATAAAAAAAGTCTTTTCCGCTTATGACAAAGAATGGTTAGACTTCATAGTGGCAAGCCGAAAAGGAGAAATGCCATGGAAAGGATTCGACATCGTAGAAGGGGGTATAGCCAATGACCGTGTGATTGATGCCGTTGAAGCATATATCAATGGTTATGCCGACGTGGCACATACGTTATCCAAACTGGCTTACCAAAAGCCGAACTTCCAAGTTTGTATTCTTTCACAAGACATTTTAAATGCCAACTTGCAGTATATCACTAACGAGAAACTAATTTGAACCGGACATGCTGGACTTCTTACTTTGGAACAAAATAGCAAGGGTCATCGACCAACTTGCTAAAACATTGGACGTAGATTATGACCGTGCTTTAGAATTGTTTTACGAATCTGACGTATGTCGTATGTTGCACGATGAGCATTACGGTTTGCATCTGATGAGCGATACTTATATTGTCAACGACTTAATAACCGAGCTACGTGAAAAACAAACCTAAACATTCATTTTGATTATACATTCCCGTAACACCGTGCAAAATGATAGTTTTCAGATGTTTTATCCGTACGGCAGAGACAGATGGAACGGCCTATTTAGAACGGTATTCCTTAAAAAGGAATTGACGGAACTGCCATATGGAATCATTTCTACCCCATTTTCCCGATTTTTCTCAGCCGAATAATTTTTCGTTGGACTGAAAGAGAAATTCTAATCTACGGCGAACGATTTTTCAGCCCCTGTTTTTTGCCCTGAAAACACCCTGAAAGTGTCTGTCCTGCCCGCCGAGAACGGCTTTTTCTTTCCCGTTGCTCCATTCCCGAAACGTTAAAACCGAAATCAAAAAGTAAGCGTTTTCCTCACTGCGCTAACTTGAGAGTCCGCTTTGTAAACCGTGTGCCGCATACTGCCCCGTGCCTTGTAAGCCATTATGCACGAAACCGTCCCGAATGTCAATCCCCCGCCCCCGAAATACTCGTGTTTTCCGCGCTCCCCTCCACCTTGCCCGCAAATACGCGAATCTCGCACCTGCCTCTTTAACATTCTGTCAATTTATAAATCCCGGACTTATCGCCTACTCTCTAAAACGGTATTCAATAGCCGAAAGAAGACATTTCATTTCGTGAACATGCCCCTACATGGCTAAATATTTTCAAGCGGAGATGAAAACGGTTTATCTCTTAGGGAGAGATAAACCGTCTGTGTTAGTATGTTTATATATAATGAATTATAAAGAAGGGAGTATTGTATCATCAAACATTGTGTACGCAAACGAAAACAAAATTATGAGGAGAAATACGAAAAAAATGTCCCGATTTATTGCTTATATCATTGTAAATCCATACATTTGCAGCGGTGACACTTAAATTCTTGCCAATATCGGTTTATCTCTCCCTAAGAGAGCGACTGAAAAACACGCCGGAAAAACAGCCTCATCACAACCTAAAACGAATACCTATAGAGAGTTTCATATAAAACATTAACTAATTTCTAAATCAAATGAAAAAACAAGTACTAAGTGCATTGGCTTTTTGCTCTGCATTGGGCATCGCACAAGCCCAAACTGATGTCACTAAGGAGTATCTCGTCAATCCGTCTTTTGAGACTTTAAAAGCTGCGGATGGAACAACTGACGTGGCGGTAAAGACAAAGCTTGAAAACGGCCTGCAAGGATGGGAAGTCGCGACAATGAGTGATTATCAAGTGGAAAGCGAGGCAAGCGGTTCTTCCACAGGTTTCCCCGCCGAGGGCTCACGCAAAATTAAACCGACAGAAGGCACCTATTATTACTTTAACCGCCAAGGTTGGGGCAACAAGGACTCTGAATTGAAAACCACCACTTCGAAAGAATTGCCTGCCGGAACTTATTATGCCGTCATCGACTATAAAGCGGCAGACTATTCCAACAACAACAATGCGAACACTAACGGTACGACCATCGGTATCAAAGTAAACGATGCCGCCTCGAACCTTTTGGGTGAAAATCCTGCCGTCAGACGGGCTTATTCCATGGCAAATGGGAGTTCCAATCCGGGAAACGATGCCTATATGGTCAACGCTGCATGGAATGAATTAGGCACGATGTTCACCGTGACGGAACCCACCACCGTAACCATTTCCCTCGTACAGAACATGAAAAACAGCGGCCGTTCGGACATCGCTTGGGACAACCTGCGCCTCTATCAAATAGAGAACGTGAGCGAAAACAAGCCCATGGATGTGAGCGGGCTGATTACCACTTCCAACTATTATGCCCTCGGTGGTTGGAATATCGAAGGAGGAAATACATTTGAAGTTAACACGTGGTCACACGAAGGAGAAACGGACGGAAGCGGTATGACGACTCCTTTCATCCAAGACCACGTAGGAAAAGAAAACAAGGCTGCAAACGCCACCATCAGCCATACAGTCAGCCATCTGATACCGGGTATTTACGAAGTAAGCGGCTTGATTCGCGTATTGAACGAAGCTGGAGGAGATACCCCATCCGGAGCCACACTTTATGCCAACGAAGGTAGCACGAATGCTTGCAACGGAGAGCCTTGTACTAACGGTGTTTACGACACATATACAGTGAAAGGCACGGTAGGGACAGACGGCGTACTGACTTTCGGTATAAAAGTGGCCAATGCCAATTTCAACTGGGTGTCTTTCAAGAACTTCAAATTGCAATACTTGGGAGCTGCCAGCATAGAACAACTGCAAGCCATACTGCAAGAAAAGATAAAGGAGGCTAAGGCATACGTGGAGAACTGCCCCAAAGGCATTGCAGCCATCGTAAATGCAGCCATCACCCAGGGGGATAGTGCCCAACCCACGGAAGAAAGCCTGAACGCAGCCATTGCCGCACTGACCCAAGCCATTGCGTTGGCAGAAGAAACAGCACCGGCCACCGAAGCATTCAAAACCCTCATGGCAACCTGCCAAGGCTATGCCGGACACTCAAGCGCAGAAGAAAGTGTAAAACAGGCATTCCAAAAGGCCATGAGCGATGCCCAGGCAGCCTTAGATGCGGCCACCACGGCTGAAGCCATCCAAGAAGCCACCCAGGCCTTGCAGACAGCATGTGAAACCTACGTACTGAGTGCAGAACCTGAAACGGGTTATCCTTTCGACTACACCTTTCTCATGAACGAGGCCAACAACTCGGACAACGGATGGAGCAAAAACGTAACCGAAGGCAACATCCAGAATTTCACATACAAGAACTCGGCAGAAAAAAACAACGGCGACTTGCAGAAGACCGGATTCATGGAAGCTTGGGACGGCAAAAACTACACGGCCACTATCGCCTATACACGCAACGAGCTCCCCAACGGACACTACAAGGTTTCAGCATACGCCTTCACTACGATTGATGGAAACACCAGTTTCACGGCCAACGACAAGGAAGCAAAAATGGACAATAGTACTGCCTTGTTCACGAATCCTACGATAGAAGATGTCATCGTGGACGAAGGCAAACTGACTGTCGGCTTGAACACAACAGATGCGAATTGGACCGGAATCACCAACATCCAACTGCAATACCTCTCCAAACTGACCGACGCAGAAGCTTCTGCCAAAGCCAAAGAAGCACTCCATGCCAAATTAGAGGAAGCCGGCAGCATGGATACCGAAACCAACGTGGGCACGGAAGCTTTCCAAATCCCGAAAACGGCCATAGATGCATTCGACAAAGTCTTTGACGAAGCTAACGGCATCTACGAATCATCAGAAAAAGTCGATGAGATAAAAGCTGCCACCAAGGCCCTGGAAGAAGCGATGCAAGCTTTGAAGAGCCCGACACTCAATGCCCCGAAGGAAGGCGAACTCTTCTGCATCGCCAACATCTCGGAGGGTTTCGCGTATAAGAACAATGCCGTGTCTCCGGTCTATAACGAAGCCAAGGCTGAGGACGGAGAATATGACCTGAAATGGTACCACATCGTGGATGCCAACTACGCTCAGGCTCTCAAGTTTACTCCGGTGGAGGGACAAAAGAACCAATACACGATCAGCTTCATCGACGAAGAGGGCAACACCCGCTACTTTAGCACACAAGCCTTAGCCGGATATATGGACGGGGGCAACGTGAGCACACGGCATGATCGCATCCGCGCAACGAAAGAAGCCGAAAAAGCATTGCCGTTCGAAATCAGCTTGGCTGGCGAAGGCGTGTACAAACTGAAAAACACCCTACATGGCAGTAACATCGGAAGCACAAGCGATGACGGCTTCTTCACCACGAACAATCTTTCCGACCTGTCTCTCGTGAAAGCGGAAAAAGCCAACGTACCCTTGTCCATCACGGCTGCGGGTTGGTGTACACTCATCCTGCCGTTCGACGCAGAAATCCCGGAAGGCTTCGAGGTGTACAGTTGCACGGGTACAGAAGTTCCGGTAGGAACATCCACGGCATTGGTCTTGGAGAAAGCTGAAAGCATCGAGGCACACACGCCGTACATCGTAAAAGGCAAGGACGGGGACACTCACGACTTCTCCGACTACGGTATGGCCCTGCAAGACCAATATGCAGCCGGACTGATGACGGGTACCTTCACACAGCAAAAAGCCGTTGCCAACACTTACGTACTCCAGAACCAAGAGGGTAAAGTAGGATTCTACAAGGTGGCCGCGGGCAGCGAACCCACCATCAAGCCTTACCGTGCCTACATCAATGCCGACGTGGCCGAAGCCAACATCGTGGCTCTGCTTCTCCCGGGCATCGAAACCGGCATCAACGGAATCGTGGCAGAAGACGCCTTGGTGAACGTGTACGACCTCAACGGCATACTTGTACGCGAGAATGTGAAGTTAGGTCAGGCTCTCGAAGGCCTTTCCAAAGGCATCTACATCGTAAACGGTACAAAGAAAGCCGTAAAATAAACCGAACATCTGAAAAACAAAAAACAATGAAAAAGATTATGGAAAAGAGCAAATATATCCAACCAGAGATTTCAATATGCCATGTGGAAACCGACCAGATGATGGCACTCTCCCGTTCCGAAAATCCTGCAGATGAGCACATCGACGTGTTGACCAACATGGACAAGTTCACAGACATCTGGGGTAACGAGTTTTAAGGTTTCCCATTCGAAGAGGAACGGAACTACAAGACGTTTCCCGGTTTTGGGGCAGTCCATCACGGGGCTGCCCCTTTCCATATCCAGACCGTTCCGGCAAGGCGGAATACTCCGCCAACGAAACAATCCCCCAAGCTATCGGCCTGCAAAATAAACTACGCACGTAAAGGTATTCCCCTACGTGCGCAATTCATATCCATCCGGCTTAACCGGAAAAGTAGACCCGGATTTACTTATTCAGTTTCCAGGTAAAACCGTCTTTCGTATCTTTCACCTCAAAGCCCAAAGCGGCCAGGTTATCGCGGATTTTATCACTGGTAGCCCAATCCTTATTGGCTTTGGCTATCATACGCTGTTCCAAAAGCATATCCACCACTTTGCCGAAAGCTTCTTCACGTCCGCTTCCGCCTCCCGTTTCTTCTTTCAAACCGAGAATGTCGAAAGCAAAGGTATGGAACACTTCGGTCAAGGCGGCCAATACATCACCGGCCATCGTAGCTTTTTGGTCTACCACCGTGTTGATGACACGGCAGGCATCGAACAAGTGGCTGATGACGATGGGTGAATTCAGGTCGTCGTTCATCGCCTCGTAGCACTTCCGGCGAAGTTCGTCCACATACGCCATCTCTACACTGCCACCGGCTGTCGGGGTAATCCGCTTCAGATTGGCTATACCCTCCATCAGGCGGGCCAATCCTTTCTCACTGGCCTGCAAAGCTTCATTACTGAAATCCACCGTACTGCGATAATGAGCCTGAAGAATGAAGAAACGGATGGTCATCGGACTGTAAGCCTGCGTCAGGCTTTCGTGCTCACCGCTGAAGAACTGTGCCAAAGTAATGAAATTACCCAGACTCTTGCCCATCTTCTGCCCGTTGATGGTAATCATGTTGTTGTGCATCCAATAGTTCACCATGTCGCTGCCCTGGCTGGCCACGGCTTGTGCGATTTCACACTCATGGTGTGGGAAAATCAGGTCCATTCCTCCACCGTGGATGTCGAAATGGTCGCCCAAGTACTTGCGGCCCATGGCCGTACACTCGCAATGCCAACCAGGGAAACCGTTACTCCACGGACTGGGCCAACGCATGATATGTTGAGGCTGGGCACACTTCCATAAAGCGAAATCCACTTGGTTATGCTTCTCTCCCACGCCGTCCAAAGCCCGGGAGTTGTTGATGACATCCTCCAGATTGCGTCCGGAAAGCTTGCCGTAATGATGCGCCTTGTTGTATTTCTCCACATCGAAGTACACGCTGCCCTCACTGACGTAGGCATAACCGTTATCCAGGATCTCCTTTACCAGTTCTATCTGCTCAATGATATGCCCGGTGGCATGCGGTTCGATGCTGGGCGGCAACACATTCAGAGCCTCCATGGCCGCATGGAAACGGTTCGTGTAGTATTGTGCCACCTCCATCGGCTCCAATTCCTCCAAACGAGCCTTCTTGGCAATTTTATCTTCGCCTTCGTCGGCATCGTGCTCCAAATGCCCCACATCCGTAATATTACGCACATAGCGTACTTTATAACCGATATGCTGCAAGTAACGGAACAGCAGGTCGAACGTAATGGCCGGACGGGCATGTCCCAGATGGGCATCCCCATATACTGTCGGCCCGCAGACATACATCCCGACACGCCCCGGCGTGATGGGCTTGAACTCTTCCTTTTTACGGGAAAGCGTATTATAGATAAATAATTTTTGTTCCATAATCAATGTATTTGATGGTCTATGATGCATATTCCGGGTCGTCTCCGTTTTCCCGGATCAGACGGAGCAGTTTCTCCACAGCTTCTTCCGCCGGAATGTTCCGCTCCACACATTCTTTTTTCTTATACAAGCTGACTTTACCGCGCGCAGCCCCCACATAACCGTAATCGGCATCCGCCATCTCGCCGGGACCGTTCACGATACAGCCCATGATGCCAATCTTCAGGCCTTTCAGATGCCCGGTGGCCGCCTTAATACGGGCTATCGTGTCTTGCAGGTCGTAGAGCGTACGCCCGCAACCGGGACAAGAGATATATTCCGTCTTGGTCGTCCGCAAACGGGCAGCCTGGAGGATACCGAATGCGGTGGCGTCTATGTCGCGATGCTCCAACGTACCATTATTATATAGGTACAGGCCGTCGCAAAGCCCGTCGAAGAGCAAGGCTCCCATGTCGGCCGCACTTTCTATCTGGAAATCCTCCTTTTCCTCCTGCCCGTGGGCGTACTGCTGGAAAATGACCACGGGGTTCTGCAAACCTTCACGCGTCAGTTCGTGCACCAGAGCACGATGCTCGCCCAAACGGTTCTGATGGTTGCTTTGAGAAATCACCACCACCTCCGGATGATATTTCAGGCAGGCACGCACCTCTTCATTCAAAGCTCCGTATGAAAGGAAAAGAAACTTCAAATCGGCTGTACACTGGCTCATGAAAGGCAGCATATTATAAGGAAAAGCCGGATACGTACCGGGTTCACCGGTCCAGACATCCGCATCCACGATATAATCCCCCTCACGCTCTTCCACGGGAGGCAGATTACGGCCGCAATAAATGTAGTCGGGACGAAAATCGGGATGAGCTTTGAAACCTTTCAATCTGCCGGAAGCAGCCAAGTCCATACGGTCGGCTATGACAACAGGCACATGGTCTCCTCCGATATTACGCACGGCCCGCGTTTTCCGCCGTACGGGGTTCAAGTAATCGAAATCCTCCGCTTCGGCTGCCGGTATCATCATGGCACCGTCCCGACGGAGCACATAATCCACCAACTTACGTGCCACCGGAATTTCAGCCTCCGGAGCTTCGCTCAATGACACACGGACCGTATCACCGATACCGTCTGCCAACAAAGCCCCGATGCCTACGGCACTCTTGATACGTCCGTCCTCACCGTCGCCGGCTTCGGTCACACCCAAATGCAAAGGAAAACGCATTCCTTCACGCTCCATGGCATCGACCAACAAACGCACACTACGTACCATCACCACCGTGTTGCTGGCTTTGATGGACACCACCACGTCCTTGAAATCTTCCTTCACACAAATGCGCAGGAACTCCATGCAACTCTCCACAATACCTTCCGGCGTATCTCCATAGCGGCTCATGATGCGGTCGCTCAACGAACCGTGGTTCACACCGATGCGGATGGCCGTATGGTTCTCACGGCAAATGCGTAAGAAAGGAACGAAACGCTCCTCTATCTTTTTCAACTCCTGCGCATACTCCTCGTCCGTATATTCAAGATGCTTGAACGTACGGGCTGCGTCCACATAGTTTCCGGGATTGATACGTACCTTCTCAGCATACAAAGCTGCCACGTCGGCCACTTTCGGATTGAAATGCACGTCGGCCACCAAAGGTACCGCACAGCCTGCCGCACGTACACCGGCGTTGATGTTCCGCAAGTTCTCGGCCTCACGCACCCCTTGGGTCGTCAGACGTACATAATCTCCTCCGGCTTCGGCAATGCGTAACGTCTGAGCCACACAGGCCTCGGTATCCATCGTAGAAGTGTTCGTCATGCTCTGCACCCGAATCGGATGGTTCCCGCCCAACGGCGTACCGCCGATCTGCACTTCACCGGTTTCCCTGCGTCGGTAATCGAACAAGTTCATCCGTCTGTCTTTAATTGCACTTAAACTTATACTTCACATCGGCCAGTTCCGTATTGGCCTTTACAATCTTCTGCTTCAGGTTTTCTTTATAACCCGCCAAACGCAAAGCCAGTCCTTCATCAGCCAACGACAGCATCTGTGCGGCCAGAATGGCGGCATTCTGCGCTCCGTTTACACCCACCGTAGCCACCGGTATGCCGGGAGGCATCTGAATAATGGAAAGCATGGCATCCAAACCGTCCAACATCCCCTTGATAGGAACCCCGATGACGGGCAATGTCGTATTGGCCGCTATCACACCCGGCAAAGCCGCTGCCATCCCCGCTCCCGCAATAATTACTTTCAGGCCGCGTCCGGCAGCCTCTTTGGCAAAAGCCTCCACCTCGACCGGTGTCCGATGGGCCGACAAAGCGTTCATCTCGAAAGGGATTTCCATCTCATCGAAGAACTTGGCAGCCTTTTCCATCACCGGAAGGTCGGACGTACTGCCCATGATAATACTTACAACTGGTTTCATGACTTATCTGATTTTTTAATTGAACTCGTTTTCTATAATAAAATTATACCGGCAAAACCGCAAACCACTCCCACGAGGGTACCGGCCACCACTTGCGCCAGACTGTGCTGACGGAGCAACATACGTGCTGTCCCCACAGCGCCAGATATCAGTACCGTAACACACAGCCACCAAACGGGATTGAACATGAACAGTACCGAATAAGCCACTAACGCACCGATCACACCGCCAGCCCCGGCCGAATGCATGCTGATTTTCCACCACACATTCACAATGACGCATACCATCTGTATCAGCAAAGCCGACACTAAAATACCGCACATATAACGCGGCATGTGCATACGGAACATCAAATGAAGACAGGCCACGTAAGACAGGATGAACAATATATAAGGTATGGCACGGTTCTCCCGCAAACGCAGTTGCACCGGCGCCCATCCGTTCAGTTTACGATATACGTAAATACACAAGCGAGGCAATAATATAGTGAAAACATATACCATCGCCACCACCGTCAATTTGTAAAGCAACGGCAACAGGCTCAGATACGTGAAAGTGAACAAGGCCACAAACCCCACAATCGGTATGTAATATGGTCTGAACACTGCCGACAACAGACGAGCCGCTACAATAAGTCCCTTGTGTTTCATTTTCTTAACCGTGCTACGGGGATTCCCAGTTGTTCCCGGTATTTGGCCACTGTGCGCCGCGCAATGGGAAAGCCTTTTTCATTCAACATCGCCGTCAATGCCTCATCGCTCAGCGGCTTCTTCTTGTCTTCCGCCTCGACCAAATCCTTCAAAGCGGCCTGAATCTTACGGGTAGCAATCTCCTGCCCATCGTCTGTCACATAACCGTCGCTAAAAAACCATTTGAGCGGATAAGTCCCGTAATGGGTCTCCACGTATTTACTGTTGGCAGCACGGGATACGGTAGAGATATCCAATCCCGTACGCTCGGCTACATCCTTCAATATCATCGGGCGCAACAAAGTCTCATCTCCTTCCAGAAAGAAAGGACGCTGCAAATCAATAATAGCCTGCATGACAGCGGTCAACGTACGCCGACGCTGTTTCACAGCCTCGATAAAGCCCTGTGCTTTTTCTATCTTTTGGCGGGTATATTGCAAAGCTTCCCGTTCCGGCCGACTCATCTTGGCACGCCCGGTATCCACCTGGTGAAGGATTTCCATGAACGAAGGGCTGATACGCAACTCCGGTACGTCGCCTTTATTGAACGAAAGGGTAATCCCCCCATCGTCATCGGTCTCTACGGCAAAGTCCGGCACAATCTGTTGGTAATTATGTCCTACCACCTCGCCCATGGCACTTCCCGGACGCGGATTGAGCTTCTTCAAATCTCTCTGTAAACGTTCGCATTCCGCCTCTGTCAAATGCAGACGGGCGGCAATCCTGTCCCAGCGTTTATGGGTAAATTCATCAAACAGTTTGTCGATAATTTCATACTCCAACTGTTTTTGCCGGCTCCCGCGATGTTCGTCCCGACGGAGTTGTAACAAAAGACACTCTCTCAAATCGCGTGCTCCGATACCGGGAGGATCGAAAGTCTGCAAACGGGCCAACACTGTTTCCAGTTCCGCCTCCGTAGTTTGTATTCCTGCATATATCTCCAATTCGTCCGCCAATGTGGAAAGTTTCTTTTTCAACAAGCCATCATTTTCCAACGAACCGATAAGATAAGTCATCAGTTCCTGTTCACGCGGCGTCAGGTCACATTCGTTCATCTGCTCCGTCATCTGCTCGTAGAAAGATGTCGTGTCGCCATAGTCCATCGTTTCCGGACGGTCTTTCCCTCCCCGTTCCTGCAACAGATAATCCGGCACATCGTCCGGAGTCCGATAATCATCCATCGCCTGCCGCACCTCTGCCGGACGATATTCATCGGAAGGCAGACCACCGTCCAACCCAGAAGTCTCGCTCCCGGCCGACTCTGCATCTGTTCCGTCATAGACATCTTCCGAAGACGTATCGGCATCCTCGGGACTTCCCAGACTTTCTTCCAACGCTCCGTTGTCTATCAATTCGTTTTTCACGCGTTGTTCCAGCTCTGAAACGGGCATTTCCAGCAACCGCACCTGCAACACCTGCTGCGGGGACAGTGTCTGAACCTGCTGCATAGATTGAGACTGAACTAATTTCTGTGACATATATACACGTTTAATGAGACGTTTTCCGTTGCAAAGTTAGCGTATGACCCGAAAAATGCCAAATATATTCAGACAAATGATTGGATTCCGCCCTCTCATTCTCTGACCAAAGCATAATCCAACTGCTTCTTTTCCAGATTGGCTTTCGCCACTTTTACTTGTACCGTATCCCCCAGAGAATAACGATGATGATACTTACGTCCCCACAAGCAGTAGTTACGCTCGTCGAATTCATAATAATCGTCATCCAAATCACGCAAAGGCACCATACCTTCACATTTATTCTCATTGATTTCCACATACAGGCCGAACTCCGTCACACCGCTTACGGTTCCTTCAAACACTTGCCCCAGTTTGTCGCTCATGAATTCCACCTGCTTATACTTGATACTGGCACGCTCGGCACTGGCAGCCAACTGCTCCATCGCACTGCAATGTTCACACAATTCTTCATACTTGTCCTGACTGGCACTGCGTCCTCCGTCGGCATACCGTGTCAGCAACCGATGCACCATTACGTCTGGATAACGGCGGATAGGGGAGGTGAAATGCGTATAGTAATCGAATGCCAACCCGTAATGCCCGATATTATGCGTACTGTAACGCGCCTTCATCATGGCCCGCAACGAAACGGTTTCTATCAGATTTTGTTCTTTCTTCCCCTGAATGTCGGTCAATAGCTTATTCAATCCTTTGGCCACCTCTTCCTTAGACCCTGTCGGTTTCAGTTTATAGCCGAATTTCACAATAAACTCACTCAGATTAATCAGCTTGTCCTGATCCGGCAAATCATGCACACGATAAGGCAGCGTCTTGGGCTTTTTATTTTTAGGCTGCTTCCCCACACTCTCAGCTACCGTACGATTAGCCAGCAACATAAACTCTTCCACCAATTTGTTCGCATCTTTCGCCACCTTGAAATACACTCCTATCGGTTTACCCTTATCGTCTATATCAAAACGAACCTCACTACGGTCGAAATTGATGGAACCATGTTCGAAACGCCGAGCACGAAGTTGTTTGGCCAAACGGTTCAACGTAATCAATTCCGTGGCAAAATGTTCGGCCGGCAATACGTCCGGCCCGTTAAAGTTCGGATCTGCCGCATGGTCGCCCGGCATCTTATAGTCTTCAGGCGAAGCTTCCTTATGGTCTTCCAACACTTTCTGTACTTCTTCATACGTAAAACGACGGTCACTCTTGATGACCGTATGGGCCAGATGCCAGTCTTTGACTACAGCCTTGTCGTCCAACTTGAAAACGGCACTATAAGTCAACTTCTCTTCGTTCGGACGTAAAGAACAGATGAAATTACACAAACGTTCAGGCAGCATCGGAATCGTCCGGTCTACCAGATACACGCTGGTGGCACGCTTCACAGCTTCTTTGTCTATGATGCTCCCCTCTTTTACATAATGCGAGACGTCTGCAATATGTACTCCTACTTCCCACAATCCGTCATCCGTTTTACGAATGGAAATCGCATCATCAAAATCCTTGGCATCCCTCGGGTCGATGGTAAATGTCGTCACCTCACGCAGGTCCTCACGCTGCCTGATTTCCTCGGCCGTAATACCCGGGTCGATCTTCTCAGCCTCATCTTCTACGGACTTGGGATAAGCATAAGGTAAACCGTATTCGGCCAAAATGGCGTGCATTTCCGTGGTATTGTCTCCACTCTGCCCCAATATATCCACGACCTTACCTATCGGATTCTTGGCATGTTCGGGCCATTCGGTAATCTTCACCACAGCCTTATCTCCGCTTTTACCACCTTTCAACGCTTTTTTAGGAATAAATATGTCGTTAGCCAGCGTACGGTCTTCGGTGAGCAGGAAAGCAAAATCCTTACGCACCTCCAATCTTCCGACAAACGACCTGTCGCTCCTTTCGAGAATCTCGACCACTTGCGCCTCGCGTACATGATGCTTCCTGCGGGCCAACAAAGTCACTTTCACCTTGTCTCCTCCCATAGCATGCAAAGAGTTCCGTTCGGCCACAAGAACAGGTTCTCCTCCATCCAACGGGGTCACGGTATTTTTACCGTTCGCTTTGCGATTGAATATGGCTTCAAACACTTGCCCTGTGGTATTCAAACGAAAATGCAGCTTCTCCGTTTCTTTTATATAATCATCCATCGCCAAATCTTCCAACAAGTCCATACAAAGCAACTTGGCAGGATGAGTGTCCAGTTTCAAGTCTCTGAATATACGTTTAATGTCGTAAACCTCGGCGGGATTATTTTGAAAAAGTTCCATTAACATTTTCGCCAGTTCTTTTTTCTTCAGGCGCTTGCCGCCTTTCTTTCCTGTTTTTCCCATAAATCTGATATTTTAGAGGTTTGTTATCTATAATCTTTCTGCAAGTTAAGCATATTTATTCATTCCGCTCCTCTTTTATCTCTTATTTTTTCTGAAAATGCTTATCTTTGTTCTTTCTTTTTCATAAGCCAACAGACCAATGAAACTAACCGAACGGGAAAAAGCCATCTATCAAGTCACATGGGCAGGAAGTTTTGTCAACTTTCTGTTAGTCGTATTCAAGTTCATAGCCGGAATCCTGGGGCACAGCGCGGCCATGATAGCCGATGCCGTACATTCATTGTCTGATTTTGCAACCGACATCGTCGTACTCATCTTCACACGTATTTCCAATAAACCGCAAGACAAAAGTCACGATTACGGTCACGGCAAATACGAAACGCTGGCCACGGCGATAATAGGTATCGTGCTTTTTGCCGTAGGTGCAGGCATCTGTTGGAACGGCCTACGAGCCATCCAGACCGTATGGCAGGGAGGCCACCTTCCCGCCCCGGGCATGCTTGCTTTCGCCGGAGCCATCATTTCCATCATCTCCAAAGAACTGATATATCGTTACACCATCCACGTGGGACGCAGAATCAATTCCAGTGCAGTCATTGCCAATGCCTGGCATCACCGTAGCGATGCCTTCTCCTCCATCGGAACAGCCATAGGTATCGGAGGGGCTATACTCTTGGGTGAATCATGGAGTGTACTCGACCCCATAGCTGCAGTGGTCGTGAGTTTCTTCATCATGAAGGTATCCGTCCAGCTCTTGAAGCCGTGTGTGGACGAACTGACTGAAAAATCATTGCCGGACGAAACAGAAAAGGAAATCTGCCTCATTACGGAGAACACACCGGGAGTATCGGCCATACACAATTTGCGCACACGCCGCATCGGCAACCATTATGCCATAGAGATGCACGTCCGGATGGACGGACATTTGACTTTGTATGAAGCACACGCCAAGGCATCGGTCATAGAAAACAAACTGAAAGAGAAATACGGAAATGAAACCCATGTGGGCATCCATGTGGAGCCCGTGAAAAGTGCCGATGGCACTTACGAGGAATAAAACCAATAGAACAAACGCGTATGAAAATATTAGTAACAGGAGCCAGCGGCTTCATCGGCAGTTTTATCGTTGAAAAGGGACTGACGGAAGGACACGCGATGTGGGCAGGCATGCGTGCCACCAGTAGCCGGAACTATCTTCAGGATTCCCGAATCCGTTTCGTTGAATTAGACATGGAACATCCTGAAATCCTACGCTCCCAACTGGCGGCATGCAAAGCCGGGTTCGGAGGTTGGGATGTCATCGTACATGCAGCCGGAGCCACCAAATGTATCCGGCGTGAAGACTTTTTCCGTACCAATACGGAAGGTACGCGTCATTTTGTCGATGCGCTCCGCGAACTGGACATGGTGCCCGGACGTTTTATTTTCATCAGTTCCCTCAGTGTGTTCGGTGCCATACGCGAACAGGCAGTACGTCACGCCACTTCGGACAATCCCTGGATATATGCCCCGATACGGGAAGATGATACGCCACGCCCCAACACGGCATACGGGGAAAGCAAGTTGGAGGCCGAACGTTACCTCAAGTCTCTGAAAGATTTTCCTTACGTCATTCTCCGCCCCACCGGCGTATACGGGCCACGTGAAAAAGACTATTTCGTCATGGCACAAAGTATCAAACAACACGTAGACTTCAGCGTAGGTTATCGTCCGCAGGAAATCACATTCATTTACGTGGAAGACCTCGTACAAGCCGTTTTCTCTGCCATGATAAAGGATGTCATCGGACGCGAATTTTTCATCAGCGACGGAAACGTATACCACAGTACGGAATTCAGCGACCTGATACGCACGGAGTTCGGACATCCGTTCATGCTCCGAATCAAAGCCCCGGTATGGTTTCTTCGTGTCGTATGCGCCATAAATGGCAGTTTCAGCACATGGCGGGGCCGCACCACCACCCTTAACCGTGACAAATTTCACATTCTATGCCAACGCAACTGGCAATGCGACATCCAACCGGCCGTGAAAGAACTGGACTTTCGTCCCGAATATCCTTTGGCACGAGGAGTCAAAGAAACGATAGCCTGGTATAAGAAGGAGGGATGGCTATGAAAATTTCCTTCCAATGGCTTACCGGAAACGACAATCAATCCAAAGGCTTATGGCCGATTGAATGGCTGGCCATAACCTACAGTATCCTCACGACCCTGACCATGTTCGTGCTTTGGCCGGACATGAACCATCCTTGGGACATGTTTGCCGACCGCCTATACATCTTTCTCGGTACAATCTTATTATGGAGAATCTATCTCCTTTGGCCGCGCAGACTTATGACTTTCATCCGTATCACGGCACAGATGGTTTTGCTCAGCTACTGGTATCCGGACACTTACGAGTTCAACCGGACATTCCCCAATTTGGACCACATATTCGCCCGATGGGATGCAGTGCTGTTCGGTTGCCAGCCCTCATTGGAATTCAGCCGCCTTTGCCCATGGCCTTGGTTTTCCGAAGCCGTAAATATGGGTTATTTCTCTTATTATCCCATGATCGTGGCCGTCATGGTTTTCTTCTTTCTATGTCGCAATGACCGTTACGAGAAAGCCTCATTCACCGTAATGTGCTCCTTTTTCATCTTTTATCTTGTCTATATATTCCTCCCTGTTGCCGGCCCCCAATTCTATTTTCAGGCCGTAAGTCCGGAAAGTGTCGAGAACGGGATATTTCCGTCTTTAGGCACCTACTTCAACCATCGTACCGATATGCTACCCTCGCCGGGCTATGCCGACGGTTTCTTCTGTCATTTAGTAGAATGGGCTCAGGATTCCGGCGAACGCCCGACAGCCGCTTTTCCTTCCTCGCATATCGGTATTACTTTTATCCTGCTTTATCTAATCCGTCCGCAAAGCAAACGTTTCTTCTTCATATTATTGCCTTTCGCCATCCTTTTGACACTGGCCACAGTCTATATCCAGGCACATTACTTAGTGGATGCCATTGCCGGAATATTAGCCTCCTATCCGGTTTTCCGCCTGAGCGAATGGGCATATCAAAAGACAAGCCTTATTCTTAGGCATGAAACCTGAACACGAGTCAGCGGCTCGCCAATGGAGTATATCGAATCCCTTACATGCCGGACATATCTCCCTACACAAGAATTTTGCAGAAACGTCTTTCATCCTTCAGGTGATGCGATAAACATCTCATAATATTGATATTACAGACTGAAGGATGTTTCAGGTATCCTTCAGCCAAGTTTCATTTCGCTTGATACAGGATGAAAAATCGTTTGGCGCAGAACGCAAAATCATTCGGCTGAGATTGACAAATCGTTCGGCTGAGAACTTTTTATCGCTTTCCGCCATGAAAAAATACTGAAAGATGCCTGAAACATCCTTCATTCCATAATCCATTATATGACAATCAGTTGACATGCGACCTGAAAGATGAAAGACCTTTTTACAAAACTCTTGGAGGGGGAGAATGCCGACACGCAGGAGGAGCAAATGTAATAAAAGCCCCCACAAAAGGCTTGCAAACGCAGCTTCTTGCGGAGGCTAATCTTTGTCCCGTCACAAGGGACACCTTATCAAAACTTCACCGAAACTTTCTTTCCATTATAAGATACGGACTTTTGCCGTCCGTCGGGAAGCACCACCGTAAACCCGCGGGATTGCAACATACCCTTGTATTCGCCCTTGCGCGTCCCCAGGGTCAGACGGCGCGAAGAATCGTCCCACGACATAGGAATCTCCGTATAAGCGCCTTTCTCGTAATTGTAACTGTCGAACTCGTCTTCGTAAAGCACGAAACTGCCGTCGGCACCCGGATAAACACGGAGAACTAGGCTGTCCCACGGCTTTTCCGTGGCATATTGCACGTCGGGACCAAAAGGCACGATGCTACCAGCTTTTATATATAGAGGTATAAGGTCGAGCGTGGTCTCACGGGTAATCTCCCGGCCTCCCTCTATCTTCTCGTTCGTCCAGAAGTCGTACCAAGCAGTACCGGATGGTAGATAAACCTCCGTAGATTTCGGCTGTTGGAAGTTGGCTTGTGCCCCACCAGCGGCTTTTCCATCATTGTCACGACTCCATCCGCTCAGTTCATTCACATTTACAACAGCTTCTTGTGTATACTGCGCATGCAACACGGGAGCCACAAGGAAAGCCTTTCCAAACATGTATTCGTCATTCATGTCCCACACCTTCTTGTCTTTCGGGAAATCCATGACGAGCGCACGCATGAACGTGGACTGGCGATGGCTCACGTCCCACGACGTAGAATAAATGTAGGGCAAAAGGGAATAACGCAGACGTATCATCTTCTCAATGGCATCATACACCGGTTCACCTTTCCGTCCGAACTGGTAAATCTCACGTGGGGTATTGGTACCATGGGAACGCATCATCGGCGTAAAAGCCCCGAACTGTAACCAACGTACATAAAGTTCCTGATAAAGCGGGTTCTTCGGGGCGGAACCATCTCCATTCTGGTTGTACTGTCCGGCAAAAAAACCGCCAATGTCGTGGTTCCAATGAGGCATGCCACAAAGCGAGAAGTTCAGGCCGGCCGGCACCTGATTGCGCAAGGTCTCCCATGAAGACCCCACATCACCAGTCCATACATTAGCCCCATAACGCTGTTGTCCCACAAACCCCGAACGGGTGAGGATGAACACGCGTTTATCCGACGACACGGCACGCTGGTGGTCATACACTCCACCGACGGACATGAGCGGATAAGCGTTGCGAACCTTCCGGAAGGACCCCATACTGGTCTTGGTATCCAAATCCTCGGGCGTGGGATCCACATGGTCCGGTTCAGTAGAATCCATCCACCAAGCATCCATGCCGAGTTTGAAAATACCCTCATTCAAGTATTTCCAATAAATGTCACGGGCTTCGGGAGAATAGGCGTCATACACTTTCACTCCGGAAGGATATTCCATGATGGGCGGCCATGCGTCAATCCCAGAGGGCGGCCAAGTACGGAAGTCAAACAACAATCCTTTGGCAGCCAGTTCCCGGTAAGGTTTCGTAGCCGGACCGAATCCCGACCAAATGGAAATAGCCATGTGGGCATTCATCGCATGCACATCGTCCAACATCTTCTTGGGATTAGGATAATCTGGATTCAGAAAAGCCATGGCGTTCCACAAATAGTTGTGCCCCCAATATTGCCAATCTTGAATAATGCCGTCGAGAGGTACACCCAAATCACGATATTTACGCACTACGTCCACCACCTCTTTCTGGCTTTTGTAACGTTCCTTGCTCTGCCAATAACCATAAGTCCAAAGAGGAAACATCGGTACCTCTCCCGTAAGATAACGCATCTGCGCTATAACGCCATCGGCCTCACCGCCATACATGAAATAATAATCCATGCAATCGCCCACCTCCGAACGGAAAGAAGTCTCTTTCTCATTGTCGGTAAAGACTGTGGGGGAATAATTGTCCCAGAAGAGGCCATACCCCTTGGTAGATTGGATGAATGGACTCACGTCTTCCACGTTACCTTGTACAAGATTCTTCACTTGCCCACGTTGGGACATCTTCCCGTTTTGCAATTGTCCTAAGCCATAGAGTGCCTCATCATCATCAAGCGTAAAAGCCTGATAAACGTTATACGTAGAATTACCTGCGTCATTAAAAGGAGTAAATTGTTCTTTTACGGCTTTCTCGACGAGCAGTTGATTTCCCTTGGCTGTTTTATAGGAAAGAACACCGGTCGATGTGTCAAGAGACATCTGCAAAGCCTCCGTGCCGAGCACGATGTTCCCGTTCTTTGTGTTTACCTTAAACCCCACTTCTTTGGGTGAAGCCACAACCGACAAGCTCTTCTTCTCATAATCCTCTCCATGAGGCGACTTGACTATCCGCACAACCGAAGGGGTAAAGAACTGCACTTCCACATCCACATCATTCACAGTGGTCTTGATGCCGTAGGCGGTCTTTTGGTAATCCTGTGCCCAAGCTACAGCCACACAAATCAACCCACCCAAAAATAACATTGTTTTCCTCATACTATTTATATTTCTAATGGTTTCACTGCATAAAACAACATTCCATTTCAGTTAAAACACCAATAATCCCAATTCATCAAATCCTTGCCGACACTGCCCTTAAAAAGGAATACCAAATCGTGTACGCCTTTGGCACCCTTCACGCGGCATTCCATTTCTTTATACGTCTGCATCCCTCCGGTGGCTTTCACCTCCAGCGTGCCCACCAAGGGACCGCCGGCACTATCCAAATGTATCTCGACGGCACAACCTTGTTCCGAAGCGATGCAAGCACGGAAACGTTTGGCACCACGCTTGCCGAAGTCCACACCGCGAACAACCAACGAATCACCATCATCTACAGCCGTCACATAAATGCCGCCGTCATCCAACCTTGCCGTCTTCAGGCCATGCCCCCATGCCATCGTTTCAGCTTCCACCCTACGGTAAGGATTGAAATGTTCAATCTGTTCCACCTTGACATCTTTAAAATAAGGTACTTCCTGAATCGTACCATCCGGATTGTAATGCATCTCAGCCACAGAAACAGAACGACGCTCACGGTGTTCCTTCATATCCAAGAACAGCAAATCATTATTCTGTCCGAACACGTAAGTTTTTCCCTTGTAATCGATGATACCCGGATGATTACCTCGCGTACGTTCAGTAGGCCGCATGATATATCCTTTCACGTCCCACGGCCCAGTGGGGGAACCGCTCATGGCATAACCTATACCTTCCGGACAGCAGGTAGAGGCAAAAGCCAAGTAATAATGGCCGTTACGCTTATAAAACCACGGCCCTTCCTGATAGGTTTTCAATTTGCCGATTTTCACAATGCCCCCAGAATAGGAAATCATGTCTTCATTGAGTTTCACGTAATAAAGGTTGGGGTTGCCCCAATACATGTAAGCCTGCCCGTCGTCATCGATGAATACCGTAGGGTCGATATCATCGCCAATTCCTTTTTGCCATACCAACGGTTGGCCGATAGGGTCCTTAAACGGACCATAAGGCGAATCGGATACCAATACCCCTATGCCATTACCCTGAACAGTACAATACATATAGAATTTGCCGTTCCGCTCCACCACCTGCATGGCCCAAGCCCCATTTTGCTCTTCCCGCCAAGGAAAAGTCTTGGTTGTGGCTACCGTTCCATGGTCAGTCCAATTCACCATGTCGGTAGAAGTATAAAGCTGCCAGTCGAACATCTTAAAACTGTATGCGTCATCCTCATCATGTCCCGTATAAAGGAATACAGTGTCATTGTAAACCATGGGAGCCGGATCGGCCGTATATTTGGTTTGGATAATAGGATCCTGCGCACGGAGAGTGGCTCCTCCGCACAACCACATTGAAAAGAGGACGAAAGGAATGAAAGAATGTCTTGTTTTCATTATTGTCGTATTATTACTATTCAACTACAAAAGTACAGCCTCCTTGTACTGTATTCCTAACACTTATGTTGAAAATCATGGTAACGTCGTTGAAATCTCATGGAAAGAAGCTCCTAACAAACGGCCAGCCCTTTCTATTGCAAAAGATTCGCACCTTAAATGCACACTTCCCCCAACCGCATTAAAAGCTCTCCTACAAAAGGGCTGCAAATACTGCCTTTTGTAGGAGAGCACATCTTTTCCCGAAAGGGAGATACCTTATCAAAACTTCACCGAAACTTTCTTTCCATTATAAGATACGGACTTTTGCCGTCCGTCGGGAAGCACCACCGTAAACCCGCGGGATTGCAACATGCCCTTGTATTCGCCCTTGCGCGTCCCCAGGGTCAGACGGCGCGAAGAATCGTCCCACGACATAGGAATCTCCGTATAAGCGCCTTTCTCGTAATTGTAATTGTCGAACTCGTCTTCGTAAAGCACGAAACTGCCGTCAGCACCCGGATAAACACGGAGAACCAGGTTGTCCCACGGCTTTTCCGTGGCATATTGCACGTCGGGACCAAAAGGCACGATGCTACCAGCTTTTATATATAGAGGTATAAGGTCGAGCGTGGTCTCACGGGTAATCTCCCGGCCTCCCTCTATCTTCTCGTTCGTCCAGAAGTCGTACCAAACCGTACCGCATGGAAGATAAACCTCTGTAGATTTCGGCTGTTGGAAATCAGCCTGCACCTTTCCTTCGGCTTTCCCTGCATTATCGCGGTTCCATCCGCTTTCTTCATTCACCTTCACCACTTTCTCCTGCGTATATTGCGCATGCAACACAGGCGCTACAAGGAAAGCCTTTCCAAACATATATTCGTCATTCATGTCCCACACCTTCTTGTCCTTTGGGAAATCCATGACGAGCGCACGCATGAACGTGGACTGGCGATGGCTCACATCCCACGATGTAGAATAGATATAAGGCAACAAAGCATAGCGTAGGCGTATCATTTTCTCGATGGCATCATACACCGGTTCGCCTTTTTGGCCGAATTGATAAATCTCGCGTGGGGTGTCAGCACCGTGGGAACGCATCATCGGTGTAAAAGTTCCGAACTGCAACCAACGTACATAAAGTTCCTGATAAAGCGGATTCTTAGGAGCCGTTCCGTCATTCCAACTCTTATTATATTGCCCGGCAAAGAAACCGCCAATGTCGTTGTTCCAGTGGGGCATGCCACAAAGTGAGAAGTTCAAGCCGGCCGGTACCTGATTGCGCAAGGTCTCCCATGATGAACCCACGTCACCACTCCACACATTAGCCCCATAACGCTGCTGTCCCAAAAAGCCCGAACGGGTCAGGATAAACACACGTTTATCTGACGACACGGCACGCTGATGGTCGTACACTCCGCCAACGGACATGAGAGGATAGGCATTACGTACTTTGCGGAAAGACCCCATGTAGGTCTTCGTGTCCATATCTTCGGGCTTAAAATCCAAATGATCCGGTTCAGTAGAATCCATCCACCAAGCATCCATACCAAGCTTAAAGATTCCCTCGTTCAGGTATTTCCAGTAGATGTCACGAGCTTCAGGAGAATAAGCGTCATAGACGCGCACTCCGGAAGGGTACTCCGGATCTGGCGGCCAACTTTCCGTCCCAGCAGCCGGCCATGTCTTAAAATCATACAGCAACCCCTTGGCTGCCAATTCACGATAAGGCTTTGTAGCCGGACCAAACGACGACCAGATGGAAATAGCCATGTGCGCATTCATCGCATGTACGTCATCTATCATTTTTTGGGGATTATTGAATTGAGGATTCTGAAAGTCCATAGCATTCCACAAATAGTTGTGTCCCCAATATTGCCAATCTTGAATAATACCGTCAAGAGGTACACCTAATTCACGATACTTACGTACAACACCTACCGTCTCTTCTTGGCTCTTATAGCGTTCCTTACTTTGCCAATAACCATAAGTCCAAAGAGGAAACATCGATACCTCCCCCGTAAGGTAGCGTACCTGTGCTACCACACCGTCCGCATCGCCGCCGTACATGAAGTAATAATCCATGCAATCGCCCACATCCGACCGGAAAGAGGTCTCTTCCTCGTTATCCGTGAAAAGCGTGGGGGAATAATTGTCCCAATACAAGCCATAGCCTTTGGTCGACTGGAAGAAGGGACTGACATCCTCCACGTTCCCCTGAATCATGTTCTTCCGCACGCCCCTTTGTGACATTTTCCCGTTTTGCAACTGTCCCAACCCGTAAATGGCCTCGTCCGCATCGAGCTTGAAAGCCTGATACACGTTGTAGGTGGCATCGCCTGCGTCGTCAAAGGGAACGAACGGCTTCTCCACCGGCTTCTCGGCAAGCAAAAGCTTGCCATCAGCCGTCCGGTAGGAAAATGCACCGGTAGACGTGTCAAGGTTCACTTGCAAGACTTTGGTGTCCATCACGATGGCACCATCCTTGATACCGACCTTGACCCCGACCTCGCCCGGCGAGGCCACGACCGCCAGGCTCTTCTTCTCAAAGTGTTCGACCTGGGGAGACTTGACCACCCTCACCACCGAAGGCGTGAAGAACTGCACCTCCACGTCAACCCCGCCTGCGGCGGCTTTAATGCCGTAAGCCGTTTTTTGGTAATCCTGGGCAGACAGCCATGTGGCACAAACCAGTCCGCCCAACACAAACATTGTCTTTCTCATACTTGTCTTTTACATTAATAGATCCATACATTTGTTTTTATTGTTGCAACGCTGCAAAGTTAAAGCCCCCGCTCCCAAACAGGGCATACTCATGTTGAAAAACAACAATAACCATGTTGATTTCGCGCCGACGTGTTACGCTACACAAACAACAGGGTTACATTTAACATGTCTCCGTTTGACATGCGGGAAAACATGTACAGAACCTCATACAGTGGTTTCAGGACAGTCCGGGCAAAGAGACCCAAAGCAGGCGCGGCCTTTGCAATATAGCTACCATGAGGAAACCCAACCACCGACATCCGTATTCCCACAGCCGGCAAGACCTGCCCCATTGCCTTCAACCGCCTGCTTCAGGATGCCTCTCCGCCCAGCCCTGAATTAACTAAAACGCCAGTAATCCCAGTTCATCAGGTTCTTGCCGGCGCCGCCTTTGAAAAGGAACACCAGGTCATGTACGCCTTTAGCCCCTTTCACGCGGCATTCCATTTCTTTATACGCCTGCATGCCTCCGGTGGCCTTTACCTCCAACGTGCCCACCAATGGTCCGTCGACACGGTCCAGATGTATCTCTACGGTACAGCCTTGCTCCGCAGCGATGCAGGCACGGAAACGTTTGGCACCGCGCTTCCCGAAGTCCACGCCACGAACAATCAACGAGTCGCCATCATCCACAGCCGTCACATAGATGCCGCCGTCCGGCATCTTCTCCGTCTTCAATCCATATCCCCAAGCCATCGTCTCGGCCTCCACTCTGCGGTACGGGTCGAAATGCTCAATCTGTTCCACCTTCACATCCTTAAAATAAGGCACTTCTTGTATCGTGCCGTCAGCATTATAGTGCATCTCGGCCACAGAGATGGAACGGCGTTCGTGGTGTTCTTCCATTTCCAGACGCAACAAGTCGTAATTCTGTCCGAACACGTACGTCTTTCCCTTGTAGTCGATAATGCCGGGATGGTTGCCGCGCGTACGGTCGGTCGGACGCATGATGTATCCCTTCACGTCCCACGGACCGGTAGGAGAATCGCTCATGGCATAACCGATGCCTTCGGGGCAGCAAGTGGAAGCAAAGGCCAAGTAATAACGGTTGTTGCGCTTGTAAAACCATGGCCCTTCCTGATAAGTCTTCAGCTTGCCGATTTTTACGATGTCGCCCGAGGTAGAAATCATGTCTTCGTTGAGCTTCACATAATAAAGATTGGGGTTGCCCCAATACATATAAGCCTGTCCGTCGTCGTCGATATATACCGTGGGGTCGATGTCGTCCCAATGCTCCTTTTGCCATACCAAAGGCTTGCCGATAGGGTCTTTAAAAGGACCGTAAGGCGAGTCGGATACCAACACGCCGATTCCATTGCCATGAAGCGGACAGTACATATAGAACTTGCCATTACGTTCGACGACCTGCAAAGCCCATGCCCCGTTGTCACGCTTACGCCAAGTGAAGTCCTTCAACGAAGCAATGGGACCGTGGTCGGTCCAGTTCACCATGTCGGTGGAAGTGTAAAGTTGCCAATCCAACATTTTGAACCCATATCCCTGTGCATCGTCCTCGTCATGGGACGTATAAAGGAACACGGTGTCGTTGTACACCATCGGCGCGGGGTCGGCCGTGTACTTGGTCTGGATAATGGGCTCTTGTGCGTAAAGCACGGTTTGCCCTGCACATGCCAACAATGTGGCGAGGGCGGATGTCATAAGTGAACGTTTCATTTTATTAATCTATTATTTAAAGGTTATCTTTTATAGCCAAAATACCATCCTTAGGATTCGGACGACCGGAAAAAAAGCCTCAATGTTTCAGCCAGATAGGCACGGGCGTTCATCCATGTATGTCCCCCGTCCGTGATACGCGTCCGGCAGGAAATGCCTTTCTCCCGAAAATAATCGAGGTGTCTCATCACATCGGCATAGAGGAAATCTCCGCGCCCTACACCGAACCACTTCACCCGGTAGAGGGAGTCCATACGTGCGGGATTCCCCATAAGCTGCCCGAAATGGCGCTCCATCACCTGCGGAGTAAGATAGGCACTATAAGAAGCCACGTGGGCGAACAATTCAGGATGGGAAAAGGCTGCAAACAGAGCCTGCCCGCCGCCACGCGAGAACCCGCCCACCGCACGGGACTCGCGCGAAAGCTCCGTACGGAAACTTGACTCCACATAGGGTATCACGGCTTCCGTCAGTTCGCGGGCGAAGGTGGCATACATCTCGGCAGCCTCAGGCGATGAGGGCATGGGCGTACCATGAGACGGCATATAACCGTACGGCATGACTACGAGCATAGGCTCGGCCTCGCCTCTGGCGATGAGATTGTCCAAAATGGCATCCACACGCCCTACCTTGTACCAGGTTTCCTCCGTATCGGTCGTGCCGCTCACGAGATAAAGCACGGGGTAACACCGTTCGGTCTCCCGGTCATAGCCCGGAGGCGTATAAACCAACATCGTACGATCGGCGTGCAAAACCTCGGAATAATAACTGCAATAGCGTACCTGTCCCCTCGGAACATCTTTATGGCGCGCATAGAGGGCTGCCGTATCCGGCATCTCCAGCAAACTGGCTTTGAAACGTTCGTTGGGAAAAATCAAGGGATTACTCGGGTCGGAGCTCTCTACTCCATCGATATGGAATGAATAAGGATAAATGTCGGGACGATCTATCTTTACCGTCACGCTCCACACTCCATCAGTTTCTTTCCGCATCGGGCATGTGCCTTCCATAAACTGTCCCGAAAGCTCCACTCGTGAAGCCGAGGGAGCACTGACTGAGAAGGTCACCTCCCCACCGGTATCCACACGGGGCGACACGACCGGGTTATTCCACGGATTCCCTTGTGCCACAACCGAGGTCGGCCAACCTACGGCAAAGCATAAAATAATCATGCCCAAGAACCTCATGATTCTTTCATCTTATTTGGGAGAAACAAGAAAAACAACAGCCGGATACAAGCAAGAAATGCCCTCCGGCTGTCTTTTTCCCTCTTTTATCGGTTTACTATCATCAGACCGCCGTTGCAAGGAATCGTCACTTTCACGGTCTGCTTCTTCCCAAGCTTCACAGACTTCACTTCTCCCTGCAATTCTTTATCATCGGCATATACCTGCAATTCCGTACCGGAAGCCCACATCGGCAAAGTGATTTCCGTCTTCAGCGTTTCCTGCTGCGCGTTCACTCCCGCCACATACCATTTGTCACCGTGACGACGCGCCAGAATGACGTATTTTCCGGGATAACCGTCGATGAAACGGACATCATCCCACGTCGCGGGCACTTGCTTCATGAAATCTATCGCCCAAGCCGGAGCGTCCGTCAGGTTGTTGGGAGTGAGGGCAAAGTGTTGCACGGGAGACTGGAACAATACGGCCGTGGCCAACGCGTAGACATCGGATGTCACCCGGCGGCTGCCGCGCGGTTCGTTCTTCGCATTATAATACTTGTTCAACGCACTGCCACCGAAGTCCATGCTGGCCACCGTGTTCCGTATGAAAGGATGCAGGCAGGCATTGAAAGCCTCGGCATCGCAACTCTTCTGAGAAAAGTGCAGGTTTTCACTGGCCAATACCGCCTCACTGGCCACGAAGTTGGGATACATCCGCTCCCAACCGCGCGGAAGGGTACAACCGTGGTAAATCACCATCAAACCGTAATCGTTGGCATCCGCCAGGATGTCTTCGTAAAGCTGCATGGTCTGTTGCTTGTCGCTCCCGAGAAAGTCTACCTTGATGCCCCGGATACCGGTTTCCTTCATCCATTTCATTTCACGGTGGCGGGCTATCGTGTTGTGCATGCGGTTGCGCGGCCCCTGGGGCGCATCGTTCCAATAACCGTTGGAATTGTACCACAAATACAGGCCGACCCCCTTGGCTGCGGCGTAACGGGCCAGTTCCGCTATCCGTTCATGCCCGACACGCGAGTCCCACCATGCGTCCACAAGCACGCTCTCGTAACCCATGTCTGCCGCGAAGTCCACATAACGCTTCTGGTCCTCATAGTTCATGCTGTTGTCGCCAGCGATAATCCAGCTCCACGTGCCGCGACCGTAGACATACCGGCGCGAAGGCTCATAGAGAGGTTCCACCACGTCGTATGGTATGGTGGTCTCCACAATCGGTGCCAACGTCTGTCCCACGGTAATCGTGCGCCAAGGCGTCTCGCCGGGCAGGGAGATGCCGGGGCTGGTTGTCCCATTGCCGTTATATTCCCCCTCCTGCGGGAAGCCGATGGTGTAAAGCCCGCCATCCTTTCCCATCAGGCGGCTTGCACAATAGCGGCTGTCCACTCCCGTCTCGGAAATCAGCACCCAGCCCTTGTCTCCCGTACGGAACAAGCAAGGAAAGGTATAGCCATGCCCCCATCCGTTCTTTCCCATCTCATTGTCCACGGTGTAACCGGTCTCATAACTGGGACTGGTTCGCGCGAAGCCTCCCATCGGTCCCGATTGCGGGCAAAGGAACGTCGTGGTGCCCTGAGGAAGCACGAAGCCCGTAGTCTCTTCCTTCACCACGCAGCACAGGGTATTCCCCTGCGGGTACACTTTATATTTAAAGGCCACGTCATGGTCGGACACATGGAACACGACATCGAAAATATGTTTGCCGTCCTTGTAAAAAGGGCAGACGGCCTTCGTAGCCTGCACGTCCACCTTGCTCCGTTTGATAGTAGGCAATTCGTAATGCCCCGACACGGGCGAAACGGCAAAAGAGGATTCCTGCAAGGCCATTCCCTGCGAGAAATCGCCGATGTTCGTAAGCAATCCCAAAGGGGAAGGTGCCAAGAACGTGGTTTCACCATAGTCCACACGGTAAACCGGGCGGCCGCCGTCGTCGGCTACCGTCACCACTAATTTCTTATCCGGACTTGAAAACTGTACGGTGGCCGCATCTGCCACCCCAAACGCACCCAGTGCGCACGCAAGTAAGAAGTATTTCTTCATTGGGTAAAATGATTGATTAATAGTTTTTGATTATTCCCGTCACAAAAGTACGAATAAAAACAAGACTTTCACTTCGCTCATGTTACATATATTTTGTTTCTTGTATCATTTTCAAAGCATGCCGAAGCGAAGAGTCCTGCTCAGAAAACGGAAAAATACTTAAAAACGGGATGCACACGTGCCGCCACAACCTTTTTTCACTCTATTTGATGTTTTTCCACGGTCAAAAGCGACATGTCAAACTGACGCGCAAGTGCCGTCCCATACTTGCGTGCCCTTTACTTTTCTACGGATGTCCTCCCCTCTGACCGGGCAAAAAGAAACGGGAAATGCCCGGTGGCTGACAAGCAGCTTTTCCACCGACGCATGAGAATCGCCTTTTTTCAAAAGCCTCCGCCCCGAGGCCGTACGAAAGATTCTCGCAAGGCTTAATTTAACAAAATGACAGAAGGACTCTTATTTCATGCTTTTGATAAGTAAATTGTGAATCTTATTACTTTTAAGGGGATTACCAACTAAAATAATACGATTATCCTTATCCAACAAAAACACGTGGAACTGTTCTTCACTTGGTATGCATGGATTAATTTTAGAAAAAATATTCTTATCATCTATAAAGACTGGATATTTAAAGTTCTCAGACAAAACCTTGATTTTCACCAATCCTAACTCATTATGCTTAGGTGACACTATAAACAATATATCAAACACTCCTTCCAGACTATCAGATAACCCCACATAAACATCCCATTCGTGCATAGTTTTCAATCCACATGACATACAGGAAATTGAATCCATATAAACAACAAGTTTATACTCCGAGAGATGTCGATTGACAGTTTCTTTCTCTTTAAGACCTTGGTAACACAAAAAAGAATCAAGAGGAAGTATAACTTCTTCGCCAATCATACCCTCTAAGGTTGCTGCAACCTTAGAGGGGTTATTATTAACATTACATCCAAACAATAAGTATATAGCAAATACTACTATACTTACATTTTTCATATCCTAGCCTTTATAAGTTTTATTTCCCCATCCTTATTTTCCACAAAAGCCCAAAGCCGTCCTTTATCAACAGTCATACAATTTATATAGACAATATCTGACGGAAGGCAATATCTATGCACACATTCCCCGTCAAAATCAAACTTCAAGATTTCATTGTATCGCTCTTCCGGCCCGGCTAACACGGCATAAAAACAATCATTTGCCACATGCAAGGCATTAAATCCGACTACTGTTTCCGGACATACGATGACACAAGTCGGGACGGCTCCCTGAGCAATGGAATATTTCGGAGCATAGAAACCTTTTACCAACTTATGGCTTATTTCTTCTCCAGTCAAAGACAATATCTCAAATGCCGCCCCAATCCCGGTGGTTATGACAATATGTTTTTCATCCGGAGATACACCAAAAGATGCCAAATTACCCCAAACCGACCTATTGTTCTCTTCTTTTTCGTCCAAAACCGGGAAGTCTGAATACGTAGCAAGCATCTTTGATTTATTAAAGATTTGAATCCTATTCTCAGGATGGTTACCAAATCCGAGGAAACGGTTGTCTGATAAAGCCAAGACCTGATAGAAGCGATGCTCCACAGGTTGCTCGCTTTCCACTTCTTCCATTCTTATCACATCTTGAACAGGATTGCCTCCACCCAATGCCTCTTTTACGGAAAAGCAAACGTTATATTGCGTATTGTAATCGTACACGCAACAAGTCTTCTTATCCTTAGACAAGGACAATCCTTGCGGAAAAATAAATTCTCCACGCGCCCGTCCTCTTTCACCAAAGCTTTTAACTACATACCCTTTCGTATGAATAAAATGGCAAAGTTTGTCACTTCTATTATCATCAAAAACGAGAATCAACGAATCATCTATAGTGAAAAGAGAAGTCGGGTTAGAAAAAAAGGTATTCATGCGCACCGAATCTATTTCCAACATATCCGACACGATAGAAGTAAAAGGCAGAGCACGAAACTCTACCTTTTTACCGTCTTCCTTTTTACAGGCAAACAACAATAATGTTGCAAGCACAACAAAACCAACTTTTTTCATTTCAACTAATTCATGTTTACTAATTCATGCGACATGAGTGCGAACCAGAAAGAAAGCTAACCTCTGTTAAAACAAGGTCTTATCGTTCTTTACCCTTAAGAATGTCCCAAAAGATTTTGTTTATCTCTTTGTTCCTTATAGGATCACCGACCAAAACAACATTCATATTCTCATCAAGCAAAAATGTATGAAATAGCACATCACTTGGTATATGCTGATTTTGGTGTTCAAATATATTTGCACTATCCAAATAAACCTGAGTCGAAAATTTTAAATTTCCTGCAGCGCACATAAAAGATCCAATATCCTTTTTTGAGGGCGAAAAAATAAACCTGAAACCAACACTATTGGTACTTTCTTTTATTTCATAGATAAAATCATTCCAATGCACTAAGTTTGTCAACCTACAAGAAGAACAATCTACAGAATCTGAATATACAACCCAATAAAATTGTTTTGGAAAAGTATCTACCCTATTCTTATAGGAAATAAGACGCATGGAATCACACGATAAAGTTACAGGCTTCGATTTCATCTGCATGATATTGGCATAAACGTCCTTATCTCTATTACAAGAAGAGACTATACTCCACAATAATAGCAATACCAAAGTTAACTTAAAACCCCACATACGAATTAAAATTACCGTTTCAATCTATAAAATGCCACAACGCGATAACCATTCTCCAAATGCTGTACAACATCTGCAGGCAATGTTGTCTTGTCCTCAAACCTGTCAAGACAGTAGTCTTCCAAATACCCTACAACATACCCATCGGCCATACACAATGGAATAATGATATCCGTAGGAGACAATCCTTTGTCTATATCCTTGTTTCCACCAATACGCTCTCTCATGTCATAATATAGAACAGTCCTAAGATGCCGATTCTCCAAAAACATAACCAATTTGGAGTCATATATTAACGGGCAAGTGTACATAAAGACATGCTTTTCTTTAATCAGTTGTTCTGCATCATAACGTGCCTCCAACGGAGGCGCATATTTGCCGAAGTTGAAGAGATAAGAATGTACCAACTCACCTTTTGGCGTAAACACATGGGTTGTATCAGACATGTCATCCGTATAATAAATGCTGTCACCCACTTTTTGAAAAAGGGAATAGTTGGAATAATTGTCTTGGTCTTCCTCATCAAAGTAAGAAAACACCTTTTTGATGTTAAAATGAGAATCTGTCACGCAAAGTTTCACATTTGACTTTCCGGGCTTTAACGAAAACAAAAATGAACCATTTTCCAAAGCTTTAAAATCCTCTCCCCAAAAAGGAGTTTCCACCTTTTGGACAAATTCGCCACCATGGGTAAATGAAATCATCTTCTCACTGGCATCATCATATAGATAAACGTAATGCTTGTCCACATCAAAAGAATTTACCCTCACATATTCCGAACTCGACCGCCCACGCTCACCATACTGCGTGATAAAATTCCCCTCCTTGTCGAACGACATCAGTTTAGATAGCCTTTCATCAAGTATGTATATAGTGTCACCGTATATCTTGAGCTTATTAAGATTTCTAAATGTATTTTGCGGCTCTTGCAGTTTTACAAACAGAACGGTATCCACAAACGAAGAACTTATTCCAGACACTTCTTCCAAAGGTACATCAAGTCTTGTCTGTGGAACACAAGGATTCGTATCTGGTTTGTTCTCCTTGCACGCAATAAAAAAGAACAGAAATAATATATAATAATGAATATACTTCATACCATCTACTTTTAAATTTGGAATTGCAAAGACTTAATTGCCCTAAAAATACAGAATTATGCCAATCTATCGAACAGTACGGGAATCACTTGAAACGGCGAATCACTTCCACAAAGTCTTTCCCGTACTTTTCTTTTTTAAACTCACCGATGCCGCTGACCGTACCGAATGCCTCCACCGTTTGCGGACGAGCCTCACAAAGATTCTGCAACACCTTGTCGGACATGACGATATAGGGCGGAAAACCTTGTGCATCGGCCAAACGTTTGCGTAAAGCCCGCAAAGCCTCGAACAGTTCTTGGCTGTCTGCCGCCAACGGAGCCGTTGCCGGACGACCACCCGTAAACAAAACGGGAGCCGCAACCGGACGAAGGGATTTGCGTCCGCGCTTCTGCGGCTTCTCCTCCCTGCGGATAACGGCCAGTTCCACTTTCCTACCTTTATATAAGACCTGCCTACCGCTTTCGGTCAACTTCAGGTGGTTGCCTTCTTCGTAAGCTATCTCGAACAGACCGTTCTGCAACATCTGCATCAGGTAGTCCTGCCAATCGCGCGGCGGCACGTCGCGCCCCACCCCGAAAGTCTTCAGCGTTTCAAAATGTCCCTTCGTCACCTCCGGACTGAAATTGCCGCGCAGGATGTCCGTAAGCGTTCGGGCACTGACCTGCTCATCCGCCCGCACGATGGCACTCAAGGCTTTCTGGGCCAATATCGTACCGTCGAACCGCTGCGGAGGGTTCTTACACACATCGCAATTTCCGCAATCCCCGTCGGTATGTTCCCCAAAATAATTCAGCAAGATGCGACGACGGCACACGTCGGATTCCGCATATTCCTGCATCCGGCGCAGCTTCTCCATGTTGATTTCCCGCTGCCCGCTCTCTTGGGCAAACTTGGACAACTGCACCAAATCGCCCAATGAATAAAACAATACCGTTTCCGCCGGAAGACCATCGCGACCGGCACGTCCGATTTCCTGGTAAAATCCTTCGATGCTTTTCGGCAAATTATAATGAATCACAAAACGGACATTGGATTTGTCTATGCCCATACCGAACGCCACCGTGGCACACACCACCTGCACACGGTCGTGGATAAAATCATCCTGTGCCCTCTCGCGCTCTTCAGTCGGAAGCCCGGCATGATAGGCCACGGCTGCTATATCATGCCCACGAAGCATCTCCGCCACACTTTCGGTGGTCTTCTTGCTCAGGCAATATATGATTCCGCAATCGTCGGGATGCCGGGCGACAAGTTCCAATATGGCACGGTCCTTATCTTTCTTTTGATACCCGCGTTTCACGTCAAGACTGAGGTTCGGACGGTCGAAAGAAGAAATGAACACGACCGGGTCGGACAAAGCCAACTGCTTCTGTATATCCTCTCTTGTCAAACGGTCGGCCGTAGCGGTCAAGGCCACTATCGGCACATCGGGAAACGTCTGCCTCAACAATCCCAGTTGGGCATACTCCGGCCGGAAATCATGCCCCCATTGCGAGATACAGTGCGCTTCGTCCACTGCAAACAAGGACACTTTCATGTCCCTTATCAGATAAGGAAGCTCCAACATCAGGCGTTCGGGCGAAATATACAACAGTTTCAACTCCCCTCTCAGACAGGCCGCACGCACCCTGGCACTCTCTGCCTCGTCATTCATGCTGTTCAGTGCCGCCGCCGGCACTCCATTGGCCCGCAGTCCCTCCACTTGGTCTTTCATCAAGGATATCAAAGGAGATATCACGACTGTCGTCCCTTCCCTCATCAACGCAGGAACCTGATAACACAAGCTCTTCCCGCCACCGGTAGGCATGAGCACCACGACATCATGTCTGGCCAGAATATTCCCGATGATGTCCTCCTGTAAAGGACGGAAGGAGTCAAAGCCAAAATACCGTTTTAATATATTCTGCATAATTATTCACTACCTATTTTGTGAAAAACACCACAAAGATACGTCTTTTTTGCATCTTTTAATTGAATAGGCTTGTACAAGAAATAAAAAAACGCGATTTTTGCATACAAATGTACAATCAATAAAGAATAATCATATCCGACGAAGGGGCAAAAGAAGGGCTGATTATTTTTAATAAAAACAATCCGAAGTATGGGAAAGTATAATTTAACAGAAAAGAAAGAGAAGAATGCTGCCTATCGTTCGCTGGTAAGAGCCGAACTGGTAGACGAGTTGTATGAGAAAATCCTGAAAGTGTTCGTGGTGGACAAGAAGTATCGCGACCCAAGTTATTCTGCCAAGAAACTGGCCGAAGAGTTGAATACCAACACGCGTTACATCAGTGCCGTGGTCAATATCCGCTTCCATCAGAATTACTCCAGTCTGGTCAATGAGTACCGCATCAAAGACGCCCAGTATCTCCTGACGGACAAAAGATACATGGACAAGACGATGGAGGAAATTTCAGCTATGGTAGGATTTGCCAACCGTCAGTCTTTCTACGCAGCATTTTATAAAATCTTAGGTGTCACTCCGCGCGGTTACCGCATGGAACATCTCGCCAAAGAAAAGGAAACGGCCAAGGCTTGACCAAACATGAACCAAATATGAAGGGATACATCTATCGGATATATCCCTTTTTTTCATTCATATACTCACATGCAAACAGAAACTTTTTCCTATAATGACGAGCAATTTGCAGATTTGCAGATGCTCCGTTACCGGGTGGACGGGTTCGACCGGCTGTCCATCGCCCGGAAAAAACTGATATATTATCTGTCCGAAGCGGCACTGGCAGGCCGTGACATCCTTTGGGATCAGAACGGAAAATACAACCTGCGGATACGGAAAACGTTGGAGACCCTCTACACCGACTATCCCGGCGACCGCAACAGCTCGGACTTCCGGGCACTCGCCGTCTACCTGAAACGTGTATGGTTCGCCAACGGCATACACCACCATTACGGCTGCGAGAAGTTCAAACCGGAATTCAGCGAGGCCTTCTTCCGGGAAGCCGTGCGGAACGTCCCTGCGGACAAGCTTCCGCTCGAAGAAGGACAAACGGCCGAAGAACTTTGCGACCTGCTCGTGCCCGTCATCTTCGACCCGGAAGTCATGTCCAAGCGTGTCAACCAAGCAGACGGGGACGACTTGGTCCGGACTTCAGCCTGTAACTATTACGGCGACGGGGTGACCCAGACGGAAGCGGAAACCTTCTACAACGCAATGAAGCAGGAGGGCGACCCGCGCCCTGTCATGTACGGCATGAACAGCCGGCTGGTAAAGGCCGACGGGAATTTGCAGGAAAAAGTGTGGAAGTCGGGAGGCTTATACGGTGCGGCCATCGACCGCATCATCTATTGGCTGGAAAAAGCCACCGGCGTGGCAGAAAACGGGAAACAGGCCGAGGTGCTCCGCAAACTCATCGAATTTTACCGCACCGGCGACCTGAAGACATTCGACGAATACACCATCCTGTGGGTACAGGAGACCGAGGCGATGGTGGACTTCACCAACGGTTTCACGGAAACCTACGGCGACCCGTTGGGACTGAAAGCCAGTTGGGAAGGATACGCTAACTTCAAGGACTTGGAAGCCACGGCGCGTACGGAAAAGCTGAGCGCCAACGCCCAATGGTTTGAAGACCACTCTCCCGTGGACGACCGTTTCAAGAAAGCGGAATGCCGGGGGGTGTCGGCCAAGGTCATCAAGGCGGCCATCCTCGGAGGCGACCTCTATCCGGCCTCGGCCATCGGCATCAACCTGCCCAACTCCAACTGGGTGCGGGCGGAATACGGCAGCAAAAGCGTGACCATCGGTAACCTGACAGACGCTTACAACAAGGCGGCGCACGGTAACGGTTTCTTGCAGGAGTTCGTCATCGACGACGAAACGCTCCGGCTGCTCGACCGTTACCAGGATACCTGCGACGACCTGCATACCGACCTGCACGAATGTCTCGGACATGGAAGCGGCAAACTCCTGCCGGGCGTGGATCCGGATGCCCTGAAAGCCTACGGGGCGACCATCGAAGAAGCACGGGCCGACTTGTTTGGACTATATTACCTGGCCGACGCCAAACTGGTCGAATTAGGACTGACACCCGATGCCGAAGCCTACAAGGCACAATATTACGGCTACATGATGAACGGGCTGCTGACCCAAATGGTACGCATCGAACCGGGACGGGACATCGAAGAAGCCCACATGCGCAACCGCGCCCTCATCGCCCGGTGGGCCTTCGGGCATGGCCGGGAAGAAGGAGTGGCCGAACTTGTAAAACGTGACGGGAAAACATACGTCTGCATCCGCGACTATGAGAGGCTCCGCGAGTTGTTCGGCCTTTTGCTCCGCGAGATACAGCGCATCAAAAGCGAAGGCGACTACGAAGCGGCACGAGACTTGGTGGAACGGTACGGCGTGAAAACCGACCCGGCCCTGCACGCGGAAATCCTGCAACGCTACCGGGCATTGCACCTCTCGCCCTACAAAGGCTTTATCAATCCGGTATACACACCGGTCTACGACGAACAAAAGGAAATCACCGACATCAGGGTGGAATACGGCGAAGCCTACGACGCACAAATGTTGCGCTACAGCCGGGACTATGCCACCCTGCCTTACTGTAACGAATAATGGACATACCCGCAACCATCCGAAAGATAAAAACAGAGCTGCGCCTCGCCATGAACGGCGTGGCTTCTGCCTACATGCGTGAAAACGGCATGAACTATAAACTGAACTTCGGGGTGGAACTTCCCCGACTCCGCGCCATCGCCGCCGAGTTTCCCGCAGACCACGACCTGGCCCAGGCCTTGTGGAAAGAAGACATCCGGGAATGCAAGCTGCTGGCCGCCATGCTCCAGCCCACCGGCACGTTCTATCCCGAAATCGCCGACATTTGGGTGGAATCCATGCCCAATGCGGAAATCGCACAGCATACCGTGCAGAACCTCTTCTGCCGACTGCCCTACGCCTCGCAGAAAGCGTACGAATGGATAGCCTCGGAAGACGAGATGTTCCAGCAATGCGGCTACCTGATTCTGGCACGCCTGTTCATGCAGGGACTCCGTCCCAACGAACGCTCGGCCGACGAGTTTCTCGACCAAGCCCGCACGGCCCTGCACGCGTCCCTCCCCGTGCGCCGCGCCGCCGTCTCGGCCTTACAGAAATACCAGACACTGGACGAAGCGGCACGAGAGGCCGGGGAAAAGATTCTCCGGGAAACCGGAATCTGAACTTTCCACAAAAATAGAGCGCGCATCGTTCTGATTTTAAAGAAAAAAAGATTAACTTTGCGCGGTTTGGTAAAACAAAAGCTTTTATAGGAATATGAAAAAAGGAAAAGTTGACGCCCTGTTAGGCATCGTTTTCGGAGACGAAGGCAAAGGAAAAGTGGTAGACGTGTTTACCCCGGAATATGACGTGGTGGCCCGCTTCGCAGGCGGCCCGAACGCCGGACACACCATCATTTTCGAAGGCCAGAAGTTCGTACTCCGCTCCATCCCCTCGGGCATCTTCGCAAAAGACAAAGTGAACATCATCGGTAACGGTTGCGTCATCGCTCCGGACTTGTTCATGGCCGAAGCCAAGGAACTGGAGGCCGCAGGATACGACCTGAAAGAACGTCTGCACATCAGCAAGCGCGCCCACCTGATCCTGCCGACCCACCGTGTCCTGGACCGTGCTTACGAAGCCGCCAAAGGCAAGGCCAAAGTAGGCACCACCGGCAAAGGAATCGGCCCCACTTACAGCGACAAAGCCGCACGCATCGGCTTGCGCGTGGGTGACATCCTCGACCGCTTTGAAGAAAAATATGCGGCTCTGAAAGCCCGCCACGAGCAGATACTGAAAGACCTACACTATACGGACTACGACATCACGGACGAAGAAAAACTCTGGTTGGAGGGCGTGGAATACCTGCGCGGCTTCCACCTGACAGACACGGAAATCGAAATCAACCGTTACCTGAAAGAAGGCAAGAACGTGTTGGCCGAAGGTGCTCAAGGCACCATGCTCGACATCGACCACGGCACCTATCCTTTCGTCAGTTCTTCCAATACCACCAGCGGAGGCGTATGCACGGGACTGGGCGTAGGTCCGACGGACATCCGCGAAGTGTTCGGTATTTTTAAGGCATACAGCACACGCGTAGGCTCGGGACCGTTCCCCGTAGAGCTGTTCGACGAGACAGGCGACACGCTCCGCGAAGTAGGACACGAATACGGTGCCGTAACGGGACGCAACCGTCGTTGCGGCTGGGTGGATTTGGTGGCATTGAAATATGCCATCATGATCAACGGCGTGACGCAGCTCATCATGATGAAAAGCGACGTGCTTGACGGGTTCGATACCATCAAGGCATGCGTGGCCTATAAGAAAGACGGTGTGGTGATGGAAGACATGCCCTTCGAGACGGAAGGCTGCGAAGCCGTCTACAAGGAACTTCCGGGTTGGAAGGAAGACTTGTCGCACATGACGGACGAGAGCCAGTTCCCGCAAGCTTTCAAGGACTATATCCGTTTCCTCGAAACGGAACTGGAGACTCCGATTACGATTCTGTCCGTAGGTCCCGACCGCGCACAGACCATCGTACGCAAAAAATAAAATCTGTTTCATAAGCAAATGCCTGAGCCAGCCCCTTAAGGCTCGGGCACAGCCCCGTCCTTTCGGCCTTTCCCGCCTATAGGACGGGGCTTCTTTCTGTACTCGGTGCGCTCTTTCCACCCGCACCCCGCAAAAGTTCGGACAAAAGAACAGAATGTTTTTGTTGGCACAGACCTCTTTTGTCCTTATGTTCTTCTGCCTAAGAAAACCGGCTTTCAAACCCGCCCCGGCCTTTGCTCGTTCGCTTCCAACACCGTGCTCCTCCTGACAAAATGTAAGCAATGCTTCCGTTTCAAGGATAACAAAATTAGAAATCCACGCGCACTCCATGTATTTTTCGCCTCCATTTATTTACATAAAAACACATTTGAGGCTTAGTTTTAATGGTTTTTCACGCCAAAGGCGTTCCAATCTCAAGAGAATGATTTTTCGTTCGGCTGAAAAAACATTTTTTTCTCCGGTTGTCGTGGCAAAGTTCTCCGCACAATGGCGAAACAGCCATCTGAAAACGAAATGAAAACATGCTGAAACGGGCGGTTTTCTCTCTATTTGAAGGACCGACGTTGTCAAAATCCGAAAGGCCACATGTCAGGCAAACAGCCCCTTATGCTTACACACGTTCCGGACATCTGCGCCGAACCGGCTTTCCGTCCGTTCAGAAAGGCAGCCACATACGTGGAACAAGCGGTCAAAACGTCACAGGGCATCCTTCGCAAGACTCGCATATTTCCATCAGCGTCCACCCTCGGACCGAAATAACGCATTCTCGCAAGGGGTACTTTGACATTCTGACAAAAATGGGATCTTAGCCTGGATTTAAGAACCGTTTGCTTCTTGCATCGGAAAAATCCATTAAATTTGCAATATTCAAAAAATACATTCAACCCATGAAAAAACAGAACAGCATTATTTTTTGCCTGCTCATGGCCTTTCTTACGGCCTGCACCCCAAGTAAAAAAGAACCGGAATTGGACTTCGCACAGACCTTGCACTTCTCGGAAAACAAGTGCCACTTCATAGCCGAAGAAGTGGACTCGGTAAGCTACCTCCCCCTGCAATCCACCGCAAAATCGGTATTAAGCTCCATAGACAAAATGTATTTCAGGAACGGTCTGATTTATATCGCTGACATACGAAACCGTAAAATCGTGGTTTTCAAGACGGACGGAACAGTGGCTTTCGTCATCGACCGCTTCGGGCATGGCGAAGGGGAATATCAGGACTTCGGGTGTTTCACGGTGGATAAAGACTACATTTACGTGATAGACAATACCCGCCGCGCGGTTCTCCTTTACGAAAGCCGTACCGGGGCTTACAAAGACCGGAAGCCCTTGACCGTCACGGCATGGGACGTCGAGGCGATGGCCAACGGAGAATTCCTGTTGGCGTTCGTCCCGATGAAGGGAGGCCGGTTGAAAGAGGAGCAGCAGCCTTACCACATCTTTATCGCCGACAAGGATTTCCGCATCCGGAAAGGACTGTTGGAATACGACGAAACGTACAGTGCCCCGCTGGGACAGCCGACATTTTTCACCACAGATGAAAACCACATTTATTTCTCTTCACTGTGGTTCGACGGCGTGACCGTTTTCGACATAGACAATCCCGAGAAATACACCCATATAGCCATAGAGTTTGAAAACAAGTTGACGGCAGAAGAACGTGCCGACCACGACCGCTTCATCCTCAGCACGGCCAATTATCTGGTAGCCACACCGGTGTTCGTCCAAGGGTACATCGCTTTCCTCATCACTGGCCCGGAATATTCCGAACCTTACTTGTACGACTGCCGGAAAAACGTATTCTGCCGCAACAACCCGGACGACTGCCACAACGCTTTCTTAGGAGCCATTGCCAGCCACGACGGGATGTTCGTAAGCTCCATTTCCGATTACGACTCTTATTCGGAATTGGTGGAATGCGGCTTCCGGAAAGCCGGACAAGCCATAGAGGAAGCCTTAAAAGAGGGCGATACGGTGCTTATTCTTTACCACATGAGAACTTGACGGGCATGGTGTGCTATGCAATTACGCAACACAGACAAGCTTTTTATCCAACTTTCAAGATATAAATGCTGGGGTAAACCAAATTCTCTTGCAATCTGCTTCTTAAGGTTGTTATCTGCCAAATTGCAATATAGCTTTGAGAGCGTTCCGAAAGATGACACTTCCAAAGTTTTCCACGCAGGTGGATAGGGTGGGTTATCGTACTTGGCAAAATGTTCAATCAAAAAATCTTCTTTTGAGCGTTTCAGTTCTTCCTCTATATTGGAGAGGCATTTAGAAAAGATTGTTGTGTTGGAGAACAATGATTTATCAGCAAACCAAAATGTACCACAGTTTGATGATACTATTTGGATAACTTTAGTGCGGAGAGCTATCTCGATGCTTTGTATCGCTGAAAAAATGAGGGTACGCAATTCTTTGTCAAAATTATACAAGGTTACTACGTTCTCAAACTTACTTTTAGGCTTAAATACATGGTTCACTTTATCGCTTTCCATAGGTTTCCAATAATTAGCCAAACGAAAATAACTAATGATTTTCAAGCATTCAACTGCCGCTTGCTCATCATCAAACAGAAGTCCTCTGTTTTTCAACATTTCCATTTGGTCGACAATACTTATGGGCTGCTTAGTATATGTTTCCATAGGTGTATAAAAAATAAGTTCCGCCCTGGTACGCATTGTAAAGAGGCGTGGCGGAAATTGTTATTGCAAAGATAATGTTTTTTCTGCCGTACTGCAAACATTTCGATGTTTTTCTATAAAAACAAAAAATTAGTACCTTTGCGATGAAACGAAATAAAGCAAAACTCATCTCAGTTCGTGCCGCATGGAAGCCACATCTTCGGGATTAGCTCCTAACTCCATGGCTTTGTCCAAATCGGCACGGGCTTCTTTCTTCCGCTTCGTCTCGATGTAGAGCGCGGCACGGTTGAGCAAATAATCGATATTCTTCGGTTCCAAAGAAATCGCTTTCGTGAAATCCGCCTCGGCCGCTTCGTATTGCTTGCGCGTCTGTTCCAAACCGGCACGGACAGCATACAGGATGGCATGGTCCGGCGCGGCGGCCACCATGGCATTGATCTGCTCCATGGCCTCCCGCGGACGGTTGTCTTTCTCATTCAACAGCACCAGGCCGATACGAGCCTCTTCGTGTGCCGGATTCAGTTTGAGCAAAGCCTCGTAATCCGTACGCGCTTTCTTGTAGAGCCGTTGCTCGGTATAGATATACGCACGCATGAAAAGTGCTTCCTGCTCGTCTGCCTTCCAATCCAACACATCGCTATAATCCACCAAAGCCTTCTCCTTGTTGCCTAACTGCATGTAGAGCTTGGCCCGGGCCATACGCAGCGGCAGGACATGGGGAGCCACGTTCAACCCCATGGTATAACTCTCCAAGGCTTTTTCCAACTTTCCACGATGCTCCTGCATACGGCCTATCTGGTAGTATATCATTGCATTGGAACGTTGGGCAGGCTCCACACGCATCGCCTCGCGAAAAAGCCTCTCCGCCACTTCCGTACTGTCCGTGGACATTGCGTCCAAGGCTTTCCGTACATATTCCTTATATGACTGCGCCTGCGTAGCTACCGCCACCAGACATAAACTCGCCATGAGTATCCACTTTTTCATCTTGCCCTCCTTTTTTGGTCCATAAAGAATCGTTACGTGCAATTAAGGTGTATTCCTTACGCAAATATAGGTATTAAAAAAGATTCTGCCTCATATTTGCCGAGAAATAGACTAAAAACAGTCACTTCTCATAAGAAAAAGGACTGCCGACATGCCATTTTCCGGCATATCGACAGTCCTTCTTTATTCGTAACATTCAGAGAATCCGGCCTATTGTGGCCGAAGCCTCCGGTATCAGGCTTTCTTGATATAATCCACAATCCACTGCCCGACTTCCGTCGTTCCGTAACGCTCCCCGCCTTCCACTTGGATTTCCGGCGTACGTACATTGGCATCCAAAGAAGCATTCACAGCCTTGCGTATCAATGCGCCTTCTTCCTTCAAATCAAAGTACTCGAACAGCATGGCCACGGAAAGAATCTGGGCCAAAGGATTGGCTATGTTCTGTCCCTTGGCTTGCGGCCAGGAACCATGAATAGGTTCAAACACAGGCGTATGCTCACCCGTAGAAGCCGACGGCAACAAGCCCATGGAACCGGTAATGCAAGAGCCTTCGTCGGTCAGGATGTCGCCGAAAGTATTCTCCGTCACCATCACATCAAAGAAACGCGGGTCTTGAATCATACGCATGGCGGCATTGTCCACAAACATATAATCGGTCTCCACTTCAGGATACTGCGGAGCCATCTCCTTGGCTACCTGACGCCACAATCGGCTCGATGCCAATACATTGGCTTTGTCCACCACCGTCAGGTGCTTGCGGCGACGCATCGCATATTCATACGCCACACGGAGGATACGTTCGATTTCCGGACGTGTATAAGCGTTCGTATCGTATGCCTTGTCATCATCTTGGTACTTCTCTCCGAAATACATGCCGCCGGTCAGTTCGCGGATACAAATGAAGTCTGCACCGCGCACTAACTCGTCCTTCAATGGCGACTTGTGAATCAAACAATCAAAAGTCTCCACCGGACGGATATTGGCAAACAAACCTAACTTCTTGCGCATGGCCAGAAGTCCTTGTTCGGGGCGTACCTTGGCCGTGGGGTCATTGTCGAACTTAGGGTCTCCCACGGCAGAAAACAACACGGCATCGGCATCCATGCAAACTTTAAACGTTTCCTCGGGGAACGGGTCGCCCACTTTATCGATAGCTTCCGCACCGCAAAGTGCATATTGATAACTTGCATGATGGCCGAACTTCTCGCATACGGCATTCATCACTGCAACTCCTTGTTCCGAAATCTCGGGGCCTATGCCGTCGCCCGGCAATACGGCAATCTTTAAATCCATAATATTCAGTTTATATTCGTTATTTCAATCATCAAACATGACTCTCTACGTCCTTATAATCTTCCTCGATGAGGTTCAGCAACTTCACCGTGGCCTTGATGGCGGCTTCCGTCTGGTCGGCATCCAAGCCGCGCGTACGATATACCTTCCCGTTCCAGTTCCATGTAATGACGGCCTGCACCAAAGCATCCGTCCGCCCACCCGGCGGGATGCTCACACTGTAATTGGCCAACCACGGGAACTTCCGCGAAAGGCGGTTCTTATAAATATGGCGGGCGGCCCGCATGAATGCGTCGAACTGGCCGTCACCGGAAGCATTCTCTTCGTACGCCTCCCCGTTGATTTCCAACTTTACTTGTGCCATCGGTTTCAGGCCGTATGCCGTGGTGACCATATAACTCAACAGCCGGACATGCTCCTCCACGGTATCATGCTTCAGCACATCGGACACGATATAAGGCAAGTCCTCCTGCGTCACCAACTCTTTCTTGTCGCCCAACTCAATGATACGTTCCGTCACTTTGCGGGTCTGCTCGGGCGACAATTCCAAACCCAATTCCTCCAAGTTCTTGAGGATATTGGCCTTCCCGCTGTTTTTGCCCAAGGCATACTCTCGCTTACGGCCGAAACGTTCGGGCAAAAGGTCGTTGCAATAAAGGTTGGCCTTGTTGTCCCCGTCGGCATGCACACCGGCCACCTGCGTAAACACACTCTCGCCCGTAATCGGACGGTTGGGCGGAATAGGGATGCCGGAATAGCTTTCCACCATCCGGCTCACTTCGTTCAACCGGCTCTCGTCGATGCCTGTCTGTGCATTGAACTGGTCTTTCAATATCGCCTGCACACTGGCCAACGGGGCATTCCCTGCCCGTTCGCCCAAGCCGTTGACCGAGGTATGGATACCCCGGCAACCGCCCAACACGGCAGCCAGCACGTTGGAAATGGCCAAGTCGTAATCGTTATGGGCATGGAAGTCGAAATGCACGCCCGGATAGCGTTTCACCATCTTGCGGATGTAACCCAACAAATCCAATGGATTCAGGATGCCCAACGTATCCGGCAACATGAAACGCCGGATTTTCATATCTTTCAAGGCATCCATCAATGCAAAGACATAGTCCGGCGAATGCTTCATGCCATTGCTCCAGTCTTCCAGATAGACGTTTACGGCAATGCCCAGTTCTTCGGCATAATCCAAAGAACGACGGATGTCGGCTACGTGCTGCTCCAACGTTTTCTTCAACTGGTTCGTACAATGGTTTTCCGAACCCTTACACAACAAATTGATGTTTTTACACCCGCAAGCATGAATCCAATCCAAAGAAGCGTGTCCGTCTACAAACCCCAAAACTTCCACCCGGTGGAGCCGCCCGGTCTGGCGCGCCCACTGGCAAATGCTACGCACTGCATCCACCTCCCCCTCGGATACCCGAGCCGAAGCCACCTCTATGCGATCCACGTTCAGGTCCTGCAACAGCGCACGGGCTATCATCAACTTTTCATGCGGCACGAAACTTACGCCACTGGTTTGTTCCCCGTCGCGCAAGGTCGTGTCCATGATTTCTATCTTCACAGGATTCGCTTTCATCCTTATCAGGCGTTACAACGCTCCCAATCCTCTATCTTTCCTTTGTTTTCCAACAGGAAGTCGATGTCGTCGAGCGCATTCATCAAACAATATTTCTTGTATCCGTTGATTTCGAACTTCTCACTGCGCCCCGTGGCTTTATTGGTCACCGTCTGGTTCGGCAAATCCACCTCTACCTGCATCTTCGGGTCGGCTTCGATGGAAGCAAACAATTCGGCCAGAAAGTCCTCGCTGACCACCACAGGCAACACAAAGTTGTTCAATTCGTTGTTCTTGTGGATGTCGGCAAAGAAACTGCTGATAACGACCCGGAAACCGTAACCGGCTATTGCCCAAGCCGCATGTTCGCGACTGGAACCGCTACCGAAGTTCTTCCCGGCCACAAGAATCCCTCCCCCGTAAGTAGGGTTATTCAATACAAAATCCTTGTTCACCGTCCCATCGGCATTGTAACGCCAGTCGCGGAACAGGTTTTCGCCGAAAAAGCTCTCTTCTCTTGTCGTGGCTTTCAAGAAGCGTGCCGGAATAATCTGGTCGGTATCCACATTCTCCAAAGGAAGAGGCACACATGTACTTGTTATGATATTGAATTTCTGTTTCATAGCTCTATTACATTAATGTTCGCGGATCGGTTATCACTCCTGTCACGGCTGCGGCTGCGGCCACCAACGGACTGGCCAACACCGTACGCGCACCGGGACCTTGACGTCCTTCAAAATTACGGTTGGAAGTAGACACGGACAATTTCCCTGCGGGAATCTTGTCGTCATTCATAGCCAAACATGCCGAACAGCCGGGCTGACGAAGCGCAAAGCCTGCCTCCTCAAACACCTTGTCCAAACCTTCGGCCTTAATCTGGTCGGCCACCATCCATGAACCGGGCACCAACCACGCCACCACATGGTCTGCCTTCTTACGTCCTTTCACAATGGAAGCAAAAGCGCGGAAATCCTCGATGCGCCCGTTGGTACATGCCCCGAGGAATACATAATCCACTGGTTTACCCAACAGCTTCTCGCCCGGTTGGAAACCCATATAGTCCAAGGACTTCAGGTATGACACCCGCCCGGCTTCAGGCACCGTGTCTATCGCCGGTACACTTTCCGTAATGCCGATGCCCATACCCGGATTCGTCCCATATGTGATACGGGGTTCAATGTCCGCCGCATTGAAGGTCAGTTCTTTGTCGAACACGGCATCTTCCCCACTCTTCAAGGTCTTCCAGTAGGCCACGGCTTTGTCCCAAGCTTCGCCCTTCGGAGCATATTCGCGCCCTTTGATGTACTCGAAAGTCACCTCGTCCGGAGCAATGAAACCGCCACGGGCACCCATTTCAATAGAAAGGTTACACAGCGTCAAACGTCCTTCCATGGACAAATTACGCACTACGGAACCGGCATATTCCACAAAATAACCGGTAGCCCCCGAAGTCGTCAACTGCGACATCAGATAAAGCGCCACGTCTTTGGCTGTCACCCCCTTCCCCAATTCGCCTTCCACATTAATGCGCATGGATTTGGGCTTTTGCTGCAAGATGCACTGGGATGCCATCACCATCTCCACTTCGGACGTTCCGATGCCGAAAGCCACGGCTCCCATGGCTCCATGTGTAGACGTGTGGGAATCGCCGCACACAATCGTCATGCCGGGCAACGAGAGGCCGCGCTCCGGCCCCACCACATGGATGATGCCGTTCTTCGGGTTCATCATGCCGAAGTGGGTCAAACCGAAATCAGCCGCATTCTTGGCCAACGTGTCCACCTGTGTCTTGCTGACAGGGTCCTCTATCGGCTTATCTTGGTCGTGCGTCGGAGTATTATGATCCGGCATACAATAAATATGGTCGGGACGGAAACATTTCAAGCCTCGGGCACGCATGCCGGCGAAAGCCTGCGGACTGGTCACCTCATGACAGTAAAGCCTGTCGATGTACAGTTGTTGCGGCCCGTCTTCCACGTACTGTACGACGTGTTTATCCCAAATTTTGTCAAACAGAGTATTTGCCATTGTCGTCTTGGATATTTATTTTTTAAATTTGTTGATACAATCAATATAAGCTTCCACGGAAGCCGTCACGATATCGGTATTGGCTCCGAAACCGTAATACACATGCCCGTCGTATTCCACTTGCATGTGCACCTTGCCCACATCGTCCGACCCTTTGCTGATGGCCTGTATGGTGAATTCTTTCAGCACCATCTGACGTTTGATGATGTTCTTCAATGCCGATATGGCGGCATCCACAGGACCATTTCCGCTGGCCGAGGCTTCGAACTTCTCACCGGCGATGTCCAATCCGATACAAGCCACAGACTTGACACCCATTCCCGTAGTGACTTGCAAATAGTCGAGTTTCACGGCATGGGCGGCAGCACGGTCGGCACCGGCCAACATCAGGATATCGTCGTCGTTCACTTCTTTCTTCTTGTCGGCCAACTTCAGGAATTCCTGATAAGTCACGTCGAGACGTTCGCCCTCCATTTCCACGCCCAACACGCTCAAACGGTGTTTCAAAGCCGCCCGTCCGCTACGTGCGGTCAAAACGATGGCATTGTCATCAATACCCACATCCTTGGGATCCATGATTTCGTAGGTCTGCACATTCTTCAGTACACCGTCCTGATGGATTCCGCTGGAATGGGCGAAGGCATTGCGTCCCACGATGGCCTTGTTGGGCTGTACGGGCATGTTCATCAGGCTGGACACCAAACGGCTCGTAGGATATATCTTTTGCGTATTGATATTGGTATCGATGCCTATTCCTTTATGGCATTTAAGAATCATGGCCACTTCTTCGAGAGAGGTATTCCCCGCACGCTCACCGATACCGTTAATGGTGACTTCCGCCTGACGGGCACCGTTCATGATTCCCGCAATCGTATTGGCAGTAGCCATGCCCAGGTCATTATGGCAATGTGTGGACAAGATAGCCTTGCCGGCCGAAAGACCGTCCACATGTTCCATCAGATATTTGATTTTGGCCCCGAACTCCTGAGGCAGGCAATATCCCGTCGTGTCGGGAATGTTCACCACCGTCGCACCGGCCTTTACCACGGCATCCACCACACGGGCCAGATATTCATTGTCCGTACGCCCCGCATCCTCGGCATAGAACTCCACGTCCTCCACATAACGTTTGGCATACTTCACGGCAGCCACGGCACGCTCGATGATTTCCTCACGGTTGGAATTGAACTTATATTTAATATGGGAATCCGAAGTCCCTATGCCGGTATGTATCCGCTTGTGTTTGGCAGCCTGCAGAGCCTCGGCTGCCACATCGATATCTTTCTGCACCGCACGGGTCAACGCACAAATCGTAGGCCATGTCACTGCCTTTGAAATTTCTATCACCGAATTGAAATCACCGGGACTGGATACCGGGAAACCGGCCTCTATCACGTCCACTCCAAGTGCCTCCAACTGGCGTGCCACCTGAATTTTCTCCACCGTGTTCAACTGGCAGCCGGGAACTTGTTCCCCGTCGCGTAAGGTCGTATCAAAAATAAATAATCTGTCGCTCATATCTTTTCGTTTTATAATCTACTAAAAAATAAGCCTTTCTCACCGGGAAGTGGGAAAGGCCTTGTATATTTTGCACACTACAACTACGCACAGACCACACTTCCCACTACAAAACGCAGTCGAATATCCAACATGGCCAATAATGTAATCGTCGTGCTCATTGCTTCTTCCTTTTTTATTATTCGACTGCAAAGATAAAAGGATTTATCGACCCAGACAAATAAATTAAAAGAAAAATCGACATTAAAATACGACATTATCATTTCACAAGGAGCTAAAACCAATAGTCTTCACCCATAACCCATCAATATTACCGGACTTGTTCCGGTTTATTTTGCAAAAAATACATTTTTGCCCCAAAAGAATACCTGAAACGAACGTCCTTAAAAAAAGGAAACTTCAAACAGGCTTAATAATATATACGGAAGGATACCCCCAAACGGTAATCCTTCCGTATATGACACGCCTTTACCGGTGTAAAACCCTCTTGCACGGCGATTCATCCATAAAGAGATAACTCTTCTGATATCCGCCGCAATCCACTACGATCTTTTCAAACACGATTCCCGGATCTAAAGGTTTCAGAGTAAGCAACTGCGTCCCGTCCGTAGATGGAGGCACGGTAAGCTTCACGGTCTTCTCTACCACCCGGCGGGCTACCGTCGGATAAAACACGCTGTATACGTTCTCCGACTCTTCATTCAAATCTGCATTGAAATTGACCACCGTCTCTTTTCCCCCATCAAAACCGACGGTATATTCGTGGCCTTTCACATCATGAAAAGCCAGCGTGGACTTGACTACTACATGTACGTTGACTTCCGACACATTTTCCGGAAGAGCCATCTTGTAAGTCAGCGACGCGCCTTCCACGCCCCCAGTGTAAGGCATCAATGCCACACCGCTCAACGTACGTCCCAAATAAGGAATGACCTGCCAATCGGCTGATGCCGAAGGATTTGCCTCGAAATAATGCTCGGCCTCCATAGACACCACGCCATACTTGCCCGTAAAGACATAGCCTCCTTTTTGTCGTTCGGGATTCTCTATCCGGAATACTTCCGGCATGATATTGGCACGGAAGTTATCATTCCATGAGGTATATCCGATATGTTTCTGCGCCATCATGTTTTTCCATTTTCCCCCGGACATCACATTATTGTAGTCATCGCATAACAAAGAGTCAAACTTAAATGTCTGCACCACCTTATCCGCCCAAAAGTTAGCTTGCGGATTGTTCTCCTTATATAACTTATGGTTCATGGCTTGCGCATAATACATCTCATAAAGATTGGCCATGGCTTGCACCGGGAAAAGAATCAACTGCTTGTAAGCATCATGATACTCCTGCGGCAAAGACAGATATTGGCGAAGCGCATCGGCCTCCAACTTACGGTATTCATCGGCCACCTGTTTCCACTCGCCGGTTTCTATATTATAAGTATGGCAGTCCAACATTTCTGGAGTCACACGCCCATTGTATTTGCTATAAAGGTTGAGAATACGCGCAGCTTCATCTGCCTGTTCTTCTCCAAACTGCCGGGCACAAAAACCACGCGGATGTTCCAGCAGGTTATCTGCCGTATACCGTTTCGGATTCCAAGCCATATCCAAAAACAAAGTAATGGGATACTCCATGGGTTTCAAATCACCCACATTAAGAATCCATAATTTATCCACACCGTAATCATACGTCAACTGCAACTGCTCCCACATGTTCTGTATGGGAGTCACATTCAACCATTTTGAATTTCTCGGCGCACCGACATAATCCACATGATAATACATGCCCCATCCTCCGGGACGTTTGCGTTCTTCCGCATTGGGCAGACGACGTACATTTCCCCAATTATCATCGCAAAGCAACATGATTACATCATCCGGTACGCGCAGCCCCATATCATAAAAGCGTTGTACCTCTTTATATATGGCCCACACCTGAGGCCGCTCATCGGCGGGCCTGCCAGTCACGTCCTTTATGATTTTACGCTGGTTCTTGATTACTTTCTTGAGCAAATTCATATTGTATTCGTCACGGTTGACATACTCATGGTCTGCACCTTCTTTTCCGCCCATCGGTGCATCACCGTCGCCACGCATGCCGATGGTAATCAAGTCTTCGGTATCTTTCACTCGTTCTATTCCTTCACGGAAAAAACGATCGAGCACTTTTTGATTGGTCGCATAATCCCATACTCCGTACTGTTTCCGTTTGCGTGCCCACTCCTGATGGTTACGCGCCATCGGTTCATGATGGGAAGTTCCCATTATAATTCCCATATCATGAGCCGTCTTGCTGTTTTCGGGATCATCCGCATAAAAGCTCCACGCCCACATGGCCGGCCACATAAAGTTTCCTCGCAAGCGGAGAATCAACTCGAAAACGCGGGCATAAAAACGGTGGTCTCCATAATTGGTTCCATAGGTATGCTTTACCCATCCCGTAAGACAAGGAGCTTCATCGTTCAGAAATATACCCCGATATTTTACGGCCGGTTCACCGGCCGTATACTCGCCACGCTGAATATACAAATTCTTACGTTGTACCACAGGCACATCCGCCCAATCATACCAAGGGGATACCCCTATCTGTTCTGAAAGTTCATATATGCCATAAATCGTTCCCCGCTTATCACTACCGACAACGACCCATGCCTCGTCTACTCCATCAAAAGGACGAGAAACAGCTTTCATCAGGTATTTCTCACGTTTGCCTTTCAATGAGGTTATATCTATTTTCTTTGCTTTTACGAGTTCCTTGATAAATCGACTCTCCAAAGAACCGGCCACAATCAAACGCGCCCCCCTCACGGAGTGGAGAAATTCGGCTTGCCTTCCCGTCACTTTACGGAAATCATCTTGTAAGTTTTTCGCAGCAATGACAATCCCGACGTCATCTTTTTCATCCAACAATATTGGAGTAGCCTTGCCGTCCTCAATCAACGTAAAACAATCAGCAGCGGGCTGCTCAAAAGTAATCCCCTTGTTGTCGATAGCCCAGGTTGAACCTATCAGCCCGCTCACCGCCAATAATACCATTAACATTCTTCTTTTCCGCATAACCATAAAATCTTATTTGTTTTCAATCATATTGCTATCTTTCCCGCAAAAAATTCATTGCAAAGAAACAAACAAAAAACAGAAACCTCATAAAATAAGTATTGCGAATATTTTAGCGTATGTAACATCCATCACTTTTTTCCTTCAAAAACAAGTTCTAGATATTAAGGTTACAATGAATATACATTCTTCACTTACATAGAACCGGATAATGGAATAAATATCTGAATATAAGACAAGAACAGGATATATCGGTAGCTCTAGAAAAAAGGAAGGAATGTAACATCAGGTTACAAATTCAAAAACAAAATCAGATTATACTAAAAAAAGACCAATGATTACAATGCTCTCAACTATCTAAAATAATACAGTATTCACTCAGAGCATTATACATGCCATTCCTTTTCAACAGAGATAGTAAATACTTATCATCTCCCTCCGCTCAGTAAATTCCCCGAATCATATTTCCTCTTTCATCTATCCCAAGAACGTCCTCATATACAAAATATTATCCTGAAGAATGGAGAAAGTTCATCTTCCAGCAAGCCTTCAGCCATCCTTCGGCCAGGCGGCAAGTATACTCCTGAACGATATTCTCCACTCCCCACCCCACCATAATACGTACTCCATCCCGCTAAACAATAGAATAATGACCTACATTATGGAAAAATAGCAAGATGAGAAAAAAGCGGAAAAGAAAAGATTCACCGAAAGGTAAACCGGAATAGGAGGAAAAAGTGTCCGGACGGAACGAAAGATGAAGGAAACGCAACAGAAATGTAAATTGGAACTCTTCCCCTTCTCCGTAAGACACATTTTTACTTTATCTACATAAAGACACCGTGCAGGAAATAAGAATCGGACATCGCCGGGAAGCCATACAGGAAGAAACTGATGCCAAACAGGAAGTAAAAGGGTTGAAAAGGAAATACATACCTTATACTTTTGAGAATGGTGATACACGCAAGGAATTATTGGCAAGAAGACGCCATCTGCTTTTTAAGTCTCTGAAAAGTGGAGTGAATCACAGAAAATCAGAGCCGAAATATTATTCAAGGAATACCCCGACATCAAAAGAGCATTATGTCCGGCTTTCGGGACGCTTCAACCCGCATGCAAACGAAAATCCCCCGTGCTGACGGAATTGCTCCCTTACCAAGGGACAAACGGCCTTGACGGATTACCGCCACGGCAAAAAGGAAACAAAAAAAGAGGATATCCCCGTCTTGACCGGAATATCCTCTCTTACCTGAAAAAAAGGCGGCTACCTACTCTCCCGCTTTGCAGGCAGTACCATCGGCGTGAGCGGGCTTAACTTCTCTGTTCGGAATGGGAAGAGGTGGGACACCGCTGCAATAGCCACCATAATATCTGACTCGGGAATACACGACACACAACATCACATGGAAGAGGGACGTATCATACCCTTGACATCAAACCAACAAAACATAAAAAAACAAAC